>Ga0255784_10000677_pt1 | contig 27778 bp, 29 predicted proteins | sample 101ome_14_FD_179982 | JGI IMG/M metagenome (GOLD analysis project Ga0255784, IMG submission 179982) | Coastal salt marsh microbial communities from the Groves Creek Marsh, Skidaway Island, Georgia - 101403AT metaG (version 2) | ecosystem: Environmental > Aquatic > Marine > Intertidal zone >...
CATTTGCCGCCTCATTTTCAATTTCTGGATTAGTGCTTTTTTGAGACATGTCAGGAGTAAAGCCACCTCCTTGAATCATGAAATTTTTAATAACCCTATGAAAAATAGTTCCGTCATAAAAACCCTGTTCTACATATTCAATAAAATTTTTTGAAGTAATTGGAGCCTTCTCATTATCAAGTTCAATTTGAATGTCGCCATAGTTGGTTTTTAAAGTAATCATAGTTGGTTTTGTAAGTAGTCAAAATCAACAATTATACTTTTTTTTGATTAAAAACAGACTTCCACTATCAATGTCTTTCAAGTATAATTCGCTCTTTTAAAAATTTTTGACTGGTATGTACGCAGTAATCAAAACTGGTGGCAAACAATATAGAGTCCAAGAGGGCGACAAGCTTAAAGTTGAAAAGCTTGAAACAGAAGTTGGTAAAAAGCACACCTTTAATGAAGTTATGATGGTTGGAGAAGGCGATAAAGTAACTATTGGAACACCTCTTGTTGAAAAAGCCTCAGTAGAAGCAAAAATTGTTGCTCAAGGCAAAGGCAAGAAAGTTAACATCATCAAGTTTCGTCGTAGAAAACATCATCTTAAAAGACAAGGTCACAGACAGCTTTTTACTGAAATTGAAATCGGAAAAATTAAAGCTTAATTTAGGGGAATAGAATGGCTCACAAGAAAGCAGGTGGTAGTACTAATAATGGCAGAGATTCAGTTTCCAAAAGACTTGGTGTAAAACGTTATGGCGGTCAAAGTGTTTTAGCTGGAAATATCCTAGTCAGACAAAGAGGAACAAAATTCCACCCAGGAACAAATGTTCGTAAAGGAAAAGATGACACACTTTTTGCAACTGCTAATGGTAAAGTTGTGTTTACGAAAAAGGGTAAATTTAATAGACAGTATATTTCTATCGAAACTGCTTAAGTTTCAAAATATATTTTTTATGAAAAGCGCCCTTCTGGCGCTTTTTTTTTAGAGGAGAGTTAAATGTCATATTCAATTGTTTTTCCAGGACAGGGCTCACAATCCGTTGGAATGCTTGGTGAGCTTGCAGAAAATTTCCAAGTTGTTAAGGAAGTTTTTCAAGAGGCAAGCGATACATTAAAAATTGATCTTTGGGAAATGTGTCAAACAGATGGTGACTCCCTTAATCAAACAATTAATACTCAACCGGCAATGTTAGCCGCAGGGTATGCAACATATCAAGTAATAAAGGGAGAAACAGATCTAAAGTCTAAATCTTTTGCAGGGCATAGCTTAGGCGAATATACAGCCCTTGTTGCCGCTGATTCAATTGCATTTTCTTATGCCATTAAGCTGGTCAGAAAGAGAGCTGAATTGATGCAAGATGCAGTACCCTCTGGTACTGGTGGAATGGCTGCAATCTTGGGTTTATCTGATGAAGAAGTTATTAATGTTTGTTCTAGTTACAATGGTAAGGGTGTTGTCGAACCGGTAAACTTTAATTCCCCAGGACAAGTGGTGCTAGCAGGAAGTAAGGAGGCTGTTGATGACATATGCGAGCTCATGAAAGAGGCTGGAGCAAAAAGAGCAGTGCCTCTGCAAGTGAGTGTTCCTTCTCACTGTTCACTAATGAATAGTGCCTCAGATAAATTCGCAAAATTTATCAACGAAACTAATATTCAATTACCCAATACATCTGTTATTCACAATGTTGATGCCTCATCGTCAGATAGTTTAGATCAAATTAAGCAAAACTTAATTGATCAAATCAAGAAACCTGTTCTATGGACCCAAACCATTTCCAACATGTCAAACCTTGGAGTTGATAGAATTATTGAGTGTGGACCTGGAAAGGTATTAGCTGGCCTTACTCGCAGAATAGATAAAAATCTGTCAGCAAACGCTATAATTGATAAGAGTTCTTTAGAGGAAACAATTAAGGAGATTTCATAATGGCAGATTTATCTGGAAAAGTTGCTTTAATTACTGGTGCAAGCAGAGGTATCGGGCAGGCAATTTCACTAGTCCTTGGAAAAAATGGAGCGACAGTCATAGGAACTGCTACTAGCGAGTCTGGTGCTGATGCGATATCCAAAACATTTCAAGAAAATAGTATCGCCGGAAAGGGATTTGCCTTAAATGTAACTGAAAATGATCAAATAGAAAATCTCATGAAATCGATTGGTGATGAATTTGGATCTGTCGACATCCTGGTAAATAATGCTGGAATCACTAGAGATAATCTTTTAATGAGAATGAAAGATGATGAATGGAATGACATCATGAACACCAACTTAGCATCGGTCTACAAAATGTCTAAAGCAGTTCTTCGTGGCATGATGAAAAAGAAAAACGGAAGAATCATTTCTATAGCGTCCGTAGTTGGCGCAATGGGAAATGCGGGTCAAACCAATTACTCTGCGGCCAAAGCAGGGATTATGGGATTTACTAAATCTCTTGCCAGAGAGGTCGGTCCAAGAGGTATTACTGTCAATGCAATTGCTCCAGGATTTATTAAAACGGATATGACTGATGCATTGCCAGAAGAGCAAAAAGAGTTCCTTGCGAATCAAATACCTATGGGTAGACTAGGAACAGTTGACGAAATAGCTGAATCGGTTTTATTCTTGGCAGCAGAATCAGGTGGTTATATTACTGCTCAGACCCTTCATGTAAATGGTGGAATGTACACCGTTTAATTTCTCCTTTCCTTAAAGAAATCTTTTAATATTAAAGAACAATCTTCTTTTAACACCCCCTCTGTTAATTCAGGAATATGGTTAAAACATTTCTGCTGATGAAGTTTTATTGATGATCCACAAACACCAGTCTTAGAATCATAAGCTCCAAAAATTAACCTTGAAATACGTGCATGAACAACTGCTCCATAACACATTGCACAGGGCTCAAGAGTCACATATAGAGACGCATCTGTTAACCGATAATTGCCAACTTTCTTTGCAGCATTTCTTAATGCATTAATTTCTGCATGAGAAGTTGGATCATTTCCAGATATAGATTTATTATGTGACTTTGATATGACCTCGCCATTGATAACAATGATTGCACCAACAGGCACCTCATTCATCTCTTTTGATTTTTGAGCTTCTTGAAGCGCTAACTTCATGAATTGTTCATCAGAATTAAACTTTTTCATTTCTTGAGTACACCATCTCTCACACCTGCATCAATTAATCATATTTTAAAGAATCTTCAAAAGCAGGCAGGACTTAATCAATTATGAGAACTATCTGGCCACTGATTTAGATCTGGTGCTGGACTTGACTTACTAGACAAGAACATTCCACTAGAGAAAATTATGCTGAGTGGTGGCTGGAAATCAGAAACTAGCGTTATGAAATATCTTCAAAGCTGGAATGATAGAAACTGGTTAATTATTAGTTAACTATAGAATAGCTAACAATCTAATTAAATATCACAACAATTTTTACTAGTGACTCACACCGTCGCGCTTAATAACCTTTAAGAAAGTCATCCATAAAATTTTCATATCGAACCAAAGTGATTGACGATTTAAATATTCTACATCTAGTTTCACTTTATCAGGAATTGACAATTCGTCCCTGCCATTAACTTGAGCCCAGCCTGTAATGCCGGGTAATAATTTATCAACTCCCTTTTCAGTTCGTAGAGAAATTAAATCGTCTTGATTGAACAATGCAGGACGTGGCCCTACAAAGCTCATATCACCTTTTAATACTAAAAACAATTGTGGAAGTTCATCTAAGCTAGAACGTCGCAAAAAACCGCCAATAGGAGATAAATATGCTTCTGGATTTTGCAATAGATGTGTCGCCACAGCAGGAGTATTTATCACCATTGATCTAAACTTTGGCATCTTAAATATTTTATTGTTTTTACCAACCCTATTGGACCAATATAAAGCCGGACCTTTGGATGATAAACGAACAGCGATATAGATTAATAGCATAGGGGGTAATAAAAGCACAAAAATCGCAAAACCTAGTAATAAATCAAAAAATCGTTTCATTCATATCCTTTAAAGATTTTTTGGCTTTAAATCCAAGCTCCCCTAATTTGACAGAAGAATAACACTCATTACCCAATAGTTTATTAATTTTATATTTAATCCGCGGACTTGTCAGGCTAGCAACATAGAAGAAGGTTTTTGGCGCACTCCATCTTGGAATTGATTTTCCTAACACACCGCACATAGCGTTATAAATCTCGCGAGAAGAATAAGGTGTGCCATCTGTTGCAATAAATATTTCTCCATTAGCTCGCTTGTCTTCAGCAACTAGTAAAATCACTCGCACTAAATCATCTACATGGATCATAGAGCGCCGGTTACCCGTTTCAGGCAAAGGTGGAAACCACCCCTTCTCAATTCCAGATAGCATCAATTTTAAATTACCTTTTACATTAGGTCCGTACACTAAAGAAGGGCGAATAATAGTTACATGTATACCAGACTCTTTACCTATTTTTAATAATGCCAGTTCCGCTTCTCGTTTGGTTTCTCCATATATACCCTCAGGCTCACTTTGATCTTTTTCATTTGCACATTTTTTAGGATTTGGACATCCGCCTGCTTTCACACTACTCACAAATATAAACTTCTTAACGCCTGACTTAACGGCAAGTTCAGCTAGTTTTACCGTAGCATCTGTATTTACCTTCTGATAGAGAAGTTTATTCTTACCTGTATCACGCAAATCATGGGCAACTCCTGCAAGATGGAAAACTGTCGAAACACCTGAAAAGCAATCGGAAGGAATGCTTAGACTATTGAAATCACATTTGACTTGCTCACTAACAATCGAGTGATCAATAGACCTTACCAACAATCTAAGATTATATTTACGCAATGCTTTGAGCAATCTGCTGCCTATAAATCCAGAAGACCCTGTGATTGCTACTAATTTATTATCAAAACCAACTATCATAAGGGTGGACTATCTTAAAATATACTTGCATATTTGTCTGCAATAATGCGCCAAGAATATTCTTGGTCAGCTATAGATTTCATACGATAAGAAATATTCTTTAGTTTAGTCTCGTTAAGATTCTCCAATGCATCAATTAATTGCTGTTTGTTTTCAAAGTACATTGATTGATTGAGAGTTGTTTCACGATTATAGCTAACATCATATGCGATAATAGGCAATCCTAAAAACATCGCCTCAACTAATGATGGATTGGTTCCTCCAGCACTATGACCGTGTAAATAAATAAAACAATTGCTTCTAAGAGTGTCTATATCAGTTTGATTATAAATAGGATCTAGTAAATATATATTCGAATAAACTTGATACTTTTCTCTTAGTTTAATTCCATAATCACTGTTAGACCAATTACCAACTATTACAATGGGCAAGGAGCTGAAAAAACTAAATGCCTCTAAAATAATATCAAGGTTATTTTCAGGTTCGATCCTACATACTTTGAATGCATACTTATCGTTTAAAAATGTATATTGGATTTTATCGCTATCTTTCATAAGCTCTTTATTTACATGATCTCCACCATAAGAAATAAGCTTGCTGTTGACCCTATACTCTTCAAACACGTATTCTTGAATAGCCTTATTGTCCGTGACAACTAAATCTGCAAATTTCACAGCCATACTTTCTGATAACTTTAAGAACCACTTAGCAAACTTTCCCCATTTACCCCTTTTCCACTCAAGGCCATCTATGTTCACAACAATTTTGCTTTTCCCGAATAGTTTGGCAAAGGGCAGGAAGATACATCCCGATACACCTAAAATTAAAATTGTGTCGGAAAATTTCAAGGATTTATAGATAGAAATGATGTCATACGGGATGCTTTGAACGCCATTTGCATTTAGATTTACATACTCTAGGTGAGCGCCATTATATTCTGATAAATGATCTTTGTACTTGACTCCACTACAAAAAACAGTTAAGTTGAACTCCTGATTCAAATGCGCAGTTAAATTACTAACAAGGGTTTCCCAACCACCATATTGAGCGGGAAGACCGACTGATCCAACAATAGATATTTTTTTATTCATTTTTTCAGCTGATTTTTTATAATCAATATAGGCAATATAGTTAATAAAGGCATAACGTATCGTGTGTAACTGGTAAAGCCCGATACCATAAATGCCACTGCCCCCATAGAAACATAAACCGGAAGATAAGAAGCAAATCTCCCATATTGTTTAAAACACCAATATTGTAAAACAAATGAACCATATGCAACTGGCATAAACAAACTGTAAGGGGTAAAGACAATAAACAAGCCGGTTAAAGAAAAAAACGGCCATATGATAAAACGTAAAAATGGACCAAGACTCTCATATTCAAGAAAATTTGGTATCAAATCATACTCACGAAAATTCATGTTAATTTGACCGATTTTCAAAAGAGATGTAAAAATTTCTGGGAAAGTTAACAAGATAGCAATAGAAAAAATAGACAAAGCTAATATGTTTCTCTTGGTGACATTAAAGAACGCAATCAAATAAATTATAGAGCGTACTGAAGTAAAATATAAAACTAGAAGAGAGGTTAATGAAACAGCTCTCGAGCCAATCACCGCAAAAACCAAAGAAAAAATAATTATCGTATCTTTTAATACATGAACTGCTAAATGCGCTCGGTATGGATTAAGAATAACTAATATGAATAATAATAATAATATATCCTTGTTTTTAGACGCTCTAGTTTTATAATAAAAAGTAATTAATCCAACATTAGTGAGTGAATAGAGAATTACATTAAAAATAATAGCATAGGTAAGATTATTGCCCAATAGGTCATTAATTTCTTGATAAAGAATAGATTTAAAAAATAAACTATTGATTAGGTTAGGTTTGCTATCTTCCGTTTCTACTGTTTCTACTGTTTCTACTGTTTCTACTGTTTCTACTGTTTCTACTGTTTCTAGTGTTTCTACTGTTTCTAGTGTTTCTACTGTTTCTACTGTTTCTACTGTTTCTACTGTTTCTACTATTTTAAGATAATATTTTGCATCAGGATGGTAGTCCCAGCCAATGCCGGCCATGCGCTCTGCCATTAATAGAACAGCACAGAAGGCAATAGACAAAACAAAAATAAAAATAGGATTGCGAATAACTGTACTTTTTGAGATGCTATTCACTGCTCAGGAGTCCAAACTTTTTTATTGAAATCGTATCTCTTTATAACCATAGCTGGCGCACCAACAGCTATTACATAGTCTGGAAGATCTTTTGTAACAATAGCTCCAGCACCGATAACAACACCGTTTCCGATAGACACTCCAGGCATAATTGAAACCCGCTCACCTATCCATACGTCATCGCCAATTTTCACCGGTCTTGAAGTTAAAGGTCGATCTATTGGTGGCTCAAGCGGGCTTGATTGATAATCGCCAGAATAATTACCGTGATAGTGATCTGAGATATACACACCGCTGGCTATTAATACCCTATCACCAATAACCACACTATCTATCGCTCCAATATGTAAATTATGGTAGGCCATAACATTTCTGCCAATTTTAATTCTGGCATTCTTGCCAATAACATCAATGATCAAACCAGGTCCACTAGAAAAACCTTCTCCTATATCTAGCTCCCCTTCGCTTCTAACGTAATTAGGGCGACGTACAATCCTGGATTTTGGAAAAAATATTTTGGAATATAGATAATCTAAAGCCAATCGAAACAAGGTCATTATATTCATAGAGCTAAACAAGCGAAAAAATGTGTTTAATTTCTTCATACTACGCCATCCTCACATTCAGTTGATTTGTTTTTAAATATAAAAAACAACTTTATAAAGACTGATATTGATAGGGCAGTTATTATCGACAAAATAACCGAAACAATACCAAACTCAAATAAAGTAAAAATCTGAAATATTACTAAACATAAAAAACCAACTACCGAAGAAGCTGCAATCTCTTTATCCATTCCTCTGACATACAACAAGTAATAACTGTGTGAATCCAATATATGTATAAATGGAACTAAAAGAAAAATAAAAAAACCATTCATATAGCCTGTATATTCATCTTTACCAACTATTTCAAGCAGATATTCAAACCCAAAAAACAAAAATAATGTCAATAAAAAACATATCTTAAGGGATCTTTTAATCATGATTAAAATCAACTTATTTGACTCTTTTATATCGTGATTTTCAAATGCTGTTAAAATTTTTGCGTGATCAAAGGAAACTGAAGCACTCCACACAAACAGAGGGATTGCAAATATAAATCCTGCATAGAGAGTATAGACGCCAGCCTCAACTTGAAAGCCTGCCATTTGCAGTGAGATTCTTCCTGAGATCTCCATTGCCAATAGAGACAATCCACTTAAGAAAAAAGGCGTTGATGAGTATATTTGATTTTTGTACTTATTAAATGTTGGCCTTGCAATAAGATTTTTTATTTTATAAAAGTCTCTTAATTTAAAAAAAATTAGAAAAGCTCCTATAACTACAAACACAGACCACATTGAGAGAATAGTGTTTAGATCAATATCTACCCGCCCAAACAATACTAGAAATATAAGTAAATATACCCAAACTCCATTTTTCACAAAATCAACCATTCCTGTATAAAGTGGGTACCCTAATGAGATAAGCACTTTTTTATGCTCTGCTGTGTAAGATTCTCCATAAACAATCACAAAAAAATACAGTATAGAAATATATTTATAAATCTCATTGTCTGCTGTTGAATAATAAACCAAGGGTGAGATTATGACAAACATCATGAGACCAAATATTGTTAATGATGAGACAGATTTTTCCCTGCACGATGAGGTGTTACATTTAATGATTTGACGGGCTGAATAATTACCATGCTCGTAACCCGCTATATATACTGCTGCAAAAATAGAAGCAGCAATAAATCCATAGAACCCAACTTCGATTACTGACAATTGTTTAGCAATGAAGATTATAAATATAAATCTAGCTAATAATGTTAGTCCACGGATTGCGAATAGGGTATGTCTTACGTTAAAGAAAAATATTTTTAGAGGCATAGATCTTTCTTGTCAAGATTTTTAGTTGCAATCTTGCAAGCAATCTTTATTGGCCATTTTGGAAAAATAGATATTAACCTAATAATGACTCTAGGAACATTACTTACCAGGTTAATTTCAGATTTATACTCTTTGTAACTTTCATTTGTTAACTGGCCACGCAATCTCATTAACAAAAAGCCTCTTAAAGTAGCCAAATTAGATAGCCTTCCAAAATTTTTAAGGCATATTACCTTATTTTGCAATAGGTATGTATGTGGCAAGGAAAATACAAAGTTTGTCCAATTTCTAAAGCCTACTTCGATTACTTCAGAACTAAGACTCCAGTTTTTCTTCTTAATGATCGGATGCCTTAAAGATTGAACTGAATGTTCTTGAATCCAAGTTATGTTTTTTGCTTTCTTCTGCCCTAGATACTCTATAACAACACCAAAATGCCCATAACGTGACCCTCTATATCTTTCAAAAGCACCCTTTTCTATAATATTCTCATGAAATATTAAGCAAGATAGGCACGTCATAATACCCCCCAAATCTGCAAGTAATTGATTATGGTCTGTATAAAATTTAGATTCCGGAATAGATAGCATTCCTTCAAGATTTACAATAAACAAGTCGCATTTTTGATTGTTATTTATTTCTTCAATAACATAATCTATCAAATCTTCCGAGAGAAAATATGAATCACCTAGAAGCCATGTGTATTTAGTGCTAGACAAGCCAAGTGCTAGTTCAGCATTTTGATCAGGTGATACTGTAATTTTATTTCTAGTAGATTTTACTAGTGTCGTTTGCTTTTGCCATTTATCGATAATTTCTTGTGTATTGTCTGTTGAAGAATTATCAGAGATAAGAATTTGAATATTGTATTTTTCACAAATTTCTATATGACTTTGTATTAGAAAATCTAATAAATCCGCCCTATTATAAGTGGGAATTGCAATCGATAACATAACGATTTACAGTTGCATGATCAACTTGTTAGGTGATTAATGACATCACATATATGATCAATTTGAGACTTCTTAAGGTTATGACCGCTTGGCAGATTGATTGCAGATGATCCGATACGATAAGAAACCGGATTCTCTGCTCGCTTTTCAAACATTGGCAAGCTACTCATCGGGCTAAATACAGGGCGAGAATCAATCATATTTTCTTTCAGTTTCTTCATTAAATTTTCACGATCTTCAAATGATGCGCCAATAAGCTCTATAGATGTCATCCAATGAATACTCTTACAACCTTCCAGTTCAGAAGAAACTTTAACCTTATCATTGCTACTCAAAAGTTTATTGTACAACGCATTAATTTCTCTCTTTCTATTCACCAACTCATCAGCTCGCTCTATTTGGGCCAATCCTAATGCTGCTTGCAAATTTGACATCTTATATTTATAGCCGACTTCAACGGCAGCCAGTGGATATTTAGGATTTCTTCCGTGATCCCCTAAAGACTTTACACGATCAAATATTGACTGATTGTTTGTAACTAGCATGCCGCCTTCTCCGGTCGACAAAATTTTTGCACCTTGAAAACTAAACCCTGCCACATCACCAAATGAGCCTGTTTTCTGACCGCCTATTTCAGCGCCAATTGATGGAGCAGCATCTTCAATAACTTTTAACTTATATTTATCTGCTAGTTTCATTATTTCCGGCATATTTGCAGGGTGTCCATAAAGATGAACTGGGAAAATAGCCTTAGTTTTTGATGTTATTAAACTCTCAGCTGAGTCAATACTCATACACCATGATCCTTCTTCAACATCACACAAAACTGGTGTCGCTCCAACATAGGTAACTACTGATGCAGTTGCTACCCAAGTTATCTCAGGAACAATTACCTCATCCCCTGGTCCAATACCCAGAGCAAGCAACCCCAAATGCAATGCCCCAGTACAGCTAGATGTGGTTATTGCATTATTAACACCAACGTATCTAGCAAATTCATCTTCGAATCTTGTTATATAACTATTCCAATTCTCATTCCATCCATTGATAATGGCATCTGTCACATATGAGATTTCCTTCTCTGTAATACTTGGGCCTGCTGTCAAAATCATTTTTTTAATCGAGCTCATTTTTTACCCCCTAAAATTTCCTTAATGCTGTTACATACAAATACAACATCTTCTTTTGTTAAATTAAAAGCACTGGGGAGAATCACACCTCTATCTTCTATTTTTTGGCTATTATCATTAGAAAATATTTCAGTAAACATTGGCATTTTGCTAATCCTGGGCTGTGCAACCCTGCAATCTATATTTTTCTTATTTAATAGGTTTACAAATTCATTTCTTGCAATATTTACAGAATCATCCAGAATTAACAAAGGGTAGCAGTATGTTGCTAATGAGCCACTCTTCTCATGCCCTAGAATTACTTGCCTGTGTAAATCTTTTAAATTATTATCATATATTTCAAAGATTTCTCTTTTGCGTTTAACCAGATCATCTAATCGTGATATTTGAGATAATGCAAGTGCGGCTGGAAGATTTGGCATTAAGTAATTCCACCCAACATAATCACTCCAATACATTTTTTTAGAATCAGTTCTTCCGTAACTTGCTAGTATTCTGGCTTTGTCATATATTGATTTGTTGTTGGTTACCAAAGCCCCGCCTTGGCCGCCTATGGCAACTTTTGCACCTTGGAAACTATAACAACCTGCATCGCCTATAGTTCCTATTTTTTCTCCGTTATATTCAGCACCAAGTGATGGTGCTGCATCCTCTATAATGTATAAATTATGTTCATTAGCAATATGCATGATCTCCTTCATATTTGCTGGAATGCCATTCCAATGAACAACAACTATAGCCTTGGTTTTGCTTGTGATTGCCTTGCGTATCGATTTAGGAGACATACACTGTGTATCTGCCTCCACATCAACAAACACCGCCTTGGCACCAACATAATGAATTGGCAATGCTGAAGCTACACAACTACTATCACTTGTAATAATTTCATCGTGCTTTGACAAGTCTAAAGATGCCAGAGCCAAATGTATCGCAGCTGTACATGAATTAACTGCAAGCGCATACTTTACATTTAGTATTTCACACAGTTTAGCTTCAAGTTTTGTCACATGATCCTTATAATTTTCATAAAAACCATTAATCACTGCATCTGTTACAGCGTCGATATCAGACTTATCAATCATCGGTCCTGCGTAATTAATTTTATGTCTCACTATTACTCCCATCTAGTTCAATATGCAATCGAATCTTATAAATGTTGCCTTTATCACTAAACGTTGCTGCTGACTTTCCAAGACAGTCTTTGGCTCTTATAATATTAATTAAATCCCTGGCTTTATAGGTGTCATCCAATTGAATATTGGATATATTATCAATCTCACAGGTCTTATGACATGTCATTAAACTATGATCTTGTGGGGTTGTTGTGTATTTATTTATTCTAATTTTAGGGTAGGTATCTTCAAATAACGCCTCCAGGGACTTCATTCCAAGTTCATATAGTTCATCACCATTTGTAGTCCAGTCATATGGAATTTTTAATTGAGAAATCAAATCTCCATCATCGATCCCTTTGGTGACAAGATGCATAGATACACCATACGGTTTTTCTTCGACAATAGCCCAAAAATTTGGATGCACCCCACGATTAAATGGCAATAGTGAATTGTGTGTGTTTATCACTCCATATCTTGGGATGTTTATTATTTCTTGTTTAATAATATGAGGCCACCATGTTAGAAAGATCCAATCTAAATCTAATGATGAAATATATTCAATTTCATTGTGGATACTTCCATAAAACAGGTATGGCTTAATGTGGCCAAACTCAACAAACAAAGGACACTCTTTATTTTCAAATACAATTAACTGAATATCGTCATTGTATTTTTCTAAAATAAAAGTTAGTGCTTTTCGACCGATTCTCTTAGTTGGAAAAATTGCAATTTTCATAAATATATTCTTATTCAATGTTTAATAAATTTCAATACTTCTTTTACAATTGCATCCGAATTAAGGTTGTGTTTGTTCCGTAAAAACTCTTGCGACCCTACTTCTGATGAATAATGATCATCAACGCCGAGTCGTTTAAAATTTTTTATAGTTACCCCAGCATCCATGCATAATTCACAAATTGAGCTTCCTAAGCCGCCAATCAACACGCCTTCTTCAATTGATATAACCCCCTTCTTGCTCTTTATTTCATTTTGAATAAATCTAGAATCTAGGGGTTTTAAAGTATGTATGCTTACAATATTTAAGGATATTTTAGATTCTTTTAAAATTTTAGACGCCTTGACGGCCTCTTCCGCAATACCGCCTGTTACAAAAATCGTATAATCAGTACCCTTGACAAGAGTCCTTGCTTTACCAATTTTAAAATCGGCAGAATCATTAGCTAATTCAGCTTTTGTCTTATCGATCCTTAAATAACCAACTCCCTTACGTAAACTTAACTCAATTGTAGCAAGCTCTGCCTCTCTTTCTGTACATGGTGAAACTACAGTAACTCCAGGCAGTGCACGCATAATCGCAAGATCTTCAGTTGCATGATGCGACATGCCTAATCCGCCATAACTAAACCCTCCTCCAGTGGCAATAATATTAATATTTAATTCATGGTAACAAGCATCATTTCTAATTTGCTCTAAGCATCTAAGAGTTGGGAAATTTCCAATAGAATAAGTAAAAATTGTCTTACCTTCTAAAGCAAGTCCTGTTGCTACACCTATCATGTTTTGTTCAGCGATACCAACGTTTAAATATTGTTTAGGGTATTTTTTTTCAAATTCCTCAAATACACCATAGCCTAAATCTCCAGTAAGCAGCATTACGTTTGAATCTTTTTCGGCCAACATAAATAGAGACTTCATTAATGCATCTCTCATGTCTTTTCTCCAAGATCTTTCATTGCTTGATCAAACAACTCTCCACTTGGGGTACGATAATGCCATGCTATTTCATTTTCCATAAAAGATACACCCTTGCCTTTAATTGTATTGGCAATGATGACTTTTGGTTTTTCAGTGTCACTATCTATAGCTGAAGATAATTCATTATGATTATGGCCATCTACTTCTATAACATTCCACCCAAAAGATATCAGCTTGTCTCGTAAAGGTTCTAAAGATAACGTCTCTTCTGTTGTCCTCATGCTTTGTAGTTTGTTTCTATCAATAATCGCTGTTAAATTACTAAGCTCATGATGTGATGCGAACATAAAGGCCTCCCAATTCGACCCTTCGTCTAACTCACCATCACTCATCACAACAAATATTCTGTGATTTTTTTTATCAATTTTTGCTGCTAAGGCCATGCCTGATGCTACTGGTAAACCATGCCCTAGTGACCCTGTTGACAACTCCACTCCAGGAATGCCTTTATGTGAAACATGCCCACTAAAGATTGAGCCATCTTGATAATGCTTATCAAGCTCTACTATATCTAAAAAACCACACTCTGCTAGAGTCGCATATACACCAGCACCAGCGTGACCCTTACTAAGAATAAAGCGATCCCTATCAACCCACTTAGGATCACTACTTCTATATTGCATCACTCTTCCGTATAGAACGGCCAATATATCTACAATAGATAATACTGACCCAATATGAGAGCTGCCACCCTTGTTAACCATTTTGACCGCATGTATACGAACCTTTCTAGCCAACTCCTGTGTTTCTTTTTTACCTAACATTAGAGCCTGCTCTATCAAAAAAAATCTTTTATCTTATCAGCAATATAACCTAACTGACTCTCTCCCAAGCCAGGGTAAACTCCAAGCCACAATGTTTGATTCATAGTAATATCGGTATTAGTTAATTCTCCAACAATGCGATATTCGATTCCTTCAAAGTACGGCTGTTTGGTTAAGTTTCCTGCAAATAGCAATCGTGTGCCAATTTTGTGACTATCTAAATATTGAGTGAACTTAACCCTATCAACTCCTTCTTTTAAAGTAATAGGAAATCCAAACCATGAAGGCTCTGAATTTTTAGTAGATTGTGGCAAATCAACAAACTCAGTTAAGTTGTTCAATTTGTTTTTAAGATATGCGAAGTTCTCATTGCGCTTTTTAATAAACTCTGGCAGACGTTCAAGTTGAGCTAAACCGCAAGCTGCCTGCATATCACTAATCTTGAGATTATAACCAAGGTGTGAATAAGTATATTTATGATCGTATCCTTTTGGCAAGCTTCCTAATTGCTGTTCAAATCGTTTCTCACAAGTATTATCGCAGCCTGGATCACAGTAGCAATCTCTACCCCAGTCTCTAAACGACTCAGCAATTGTTATCAATTCAGAACTATTGGTAAATACAGCGCCGCCCTCACCCATAGTAATGTGGTGAGCCGGGTAAAAACTACAAGTGGCAATATCGCCAAATGTGCCGACATGCTGGTCGTTATATTTTGCACCCAGGGCATCACAACAATCTTCAACTAGCCAAAGTTTATATTTATCACATAGCGCCTTAACTTTTTCTAAATTGAAGGGATTGCCTAAAGTATGCGCCAGCATAATAGCTTTAGTTTTTGGTGTTATTGCCGCTTCTATCAAGTCAGCATTAACATTATGTGTTTCTATATCAATATCAACAAATACAGGGATGGCGCCAAACTGCACAATTGGATTAACAGTCGTTGGAAAGCCTGCAGCAACCCCAATCACTTCATCGCCTTTTTTAATGGCTCTGTCACCTAATTTTGGAGAAGTCAAAGTAGAAAAGGCAACCAAATTAGCAGATGAGCCCGAATTAACCGTAATTAGGTGTTTGACACCTATAAACTTAGACAATTTTTCTTCAAATTTTCTATTAAAACGCCCTGTAGTCAACCAACCATCTAGCGATGCGTCAACCATAAACTGTAATTCGGTTGCCCCTATTACTTTGCCAGATGGTGGCACAACGCTTCTACCAGGTTTAAATATTTTCTCTTTATACTTTAAATCTGCAAACTCTTGTACAAGCTCTGCGATTTCTAATCTTAATTCTTCAGTGCTTTTCATTATTCATATCTCTTGTATATTCTTCGATTTCTGCTAGACATATAGTCTGCATATCTTCATTATGAAGCCAAGCCTTATGCCAAGCAATAATCTTCTCCAATGTATAACTTAACTCCCATACTGGCTTCCAGCCGAGCTTGGATTTAGCCTTTGTAATATCTAACTTCAAAAAACCTGCCTCATGTGGACTAGAATTTTGATCAAGTCTCCAACTTGCGCTAGGCCATTCTGATATTATTTTATCTAGAATCCAATCTACCGGCTTAACGCCTTTATCGTTTGGTCCAAAGTTCCAACCTCCAGCATATTCTTTTTGATTTTTATAAAGCTTCTGCGCCAAAATAAGATAGCCAGATAATGGCTCTAAAACATGCTGCCAAGGTCGTGTAGCTTTTGGATTTCTAATCACAACAGAATCACTCTTTTCAAAGGATCTTAAAATATCTGGAATCAACCTATCATCTGCCCAGTCTCCCCCGCCAATCACATTACCAGCCCTTACTGAAGCCAGACCTATGCCCTGATCCTTTAAAAAAGAACGTCTATAGGCTGAGGCAACTAACTCTGCACAACCTTTACTGCTACTGTATGGATCATAACCACCCATCGGATCATTTTCTTTATAGCCTTGAGATCGCTCATCGTTCTCATAGCACTTGTCTGTTGTAATGTTGACAATAGCCTTCAAATTAGAACAACTTCGTGACACTTGCAATACTTTAGCTGTACCAATCACATTTACTTCATATGTTTCAATTGGTGCATCATAAGAATATCTCACCAATGGTTGTGCTGCCATGTGTATCAAGATATCAGGATTAAATGTAACCATACTTTCATGAAGCACCTCTTGATCTCTAATATCGCCAATTTGAGAGTCAATAACCTTGCCAACTTCTGCCTCATTAAATAAGGAGGGTGAAGTAGGTGGATTGAGTGCATAGCCTTTAACTTGTGCACCAAGTGATGATAACCACAAAGAAAGCCAGCTTCCTTTGAAACCAGTATGTCCCGTAATAAAAACCCGTTTACCCTGCCAGAATTCTGGATCAATCATTTTACCTACCAGGTCTTCCAAGGCGCTTCGCTTCTATCCCACAACTCTTGTAAGTAGACCTTGTCTCTTAGTGTATCCATTGGTTGCCAAAACCCCTCATGCATGAATGACATTAAATGACCATCTAAAGCCAACCCTTTTAGTGGTTCTTGCTCCCATATGCAGTCATCACCAGAAATCCTATCTAACACTTTTGGTGAAAGTACGAAAAAACCACCGTTAATCAATGCTCCATCACCTTTTGGTTTCTCGGTGAATTGTTTTATTTGATTGTTTTCTATATCTAACGCTCCAAACCTCCCTGGTGGATACACGGAGGTTAACGTAGCCTCCTTGCCATGTTTATTATGAAAATCTACCAATGCTCCAATATTAACATCAGACACACCATCTCCATAGGTTAAGCAAAAGGCATTTTCATCTTTAATATAATTGCGAACCTTTTTCAGTCTGCCGCCGGTCATAGAGTTTTCGCCAGTATCAACCAAAGTTACTTTCCATGGTTCAGTTCTATCTTCATGTACCTCCATTTTATTGCTTTTCATGCAAAAAGTTACATCCGACTGGTGAAGGAAGTAGTTTGCAAAATATTCTTTAATAACATATCCCTTGTAACCACAGCACACTATAAAGTCATTAATGCCATGGACGGAATACATCTTCATAATATGCCATAAAATAGGCTTTCCTCCAATTTCCACCATTGGCTTTGGTTTCAGGGTAGTTTCCTCGCTAATTCTTGTCCCCAAACCACCTGCAAGTATTACAGCTTTCATATAGTTATTAATCCTTTTGTTTAAAATTCTGTATATTTTTTAAGCAAAATTCCAAAGAACTCTCCCAATTGGGGATATTAATACCAAAAACATCGCGCACTTTGTGTTTACTCATTACCGTATCTTTTGGCCGTTTGGCTTTTCTAAAACTCTGCAAAGTCTCTATGGGGTAAAGTTTACATTTTCCAGCCGTATCAAGTAAATTAAATATTTTTTTTGCAAATTCATACCAGCTGCAACTACCCTCATTCGCATAATGATAAATCTCTGTTGGCTGGCTATTGTACAAATAAACTGAAGTATTTATTATTTTGATTATCACCTTGGCCAAATCAGACGCATAAGTAGGTGATCCTACTTGATCACTTACCACACCTATATTATCTCTCTCTTTTCTAAGTCTTAACATGGTCTTAACAAAGTTATTGCCATACTCTGAATACATCCAGCTAGTCCTTATAATTATCGCACTGAATGGCATTGTCTCTTGTATTGACTTCTCTCCAGCAAGCTTCGTTTCACCATAAATATTAATTGGATTGGTTGCATCTGTCTCTATGTAAGGATGGTCACTATCACCATCAAAGACATAGTCCGTAGATATATGAATGAGTTGAGTCTTCTGTTTAAAAGCAATTTCAGCAATCTGCTTAACTGCCAGATTATTAATCTGATTAGCCAAGTCTTGCTCTTCTTCAGCTTTGTCAACTGCAGTATATGCGGCACAGTTAACAATCACATCAAACTTATCATTATTATCAAAATAACTAACGATACTATTTCTATCACTCAAATCCAGCTCTTCTTTACCTATAAAAACAAAACCACTAGCCTGATCAGTATTAGCTACAAGATTTTCGATAGATTGTCCTAATTGGCCGTCTTTGCCTGTAACAAGTATTCTCATAATCTTTTATTCAAGCAGATCTTTAGCGTTCTCTAAATTTGGATGAACTTTGTCTTTGTCTGAAAGTTGCAGACTGTCTAATGGCAATCGCCAGTCAATACCCAAATAACTGTCATCAAATGCTATACCTCGATCACACTCTGGGGAATAATAATTATCCACCTTGTAAGCAAATGTTGCGCTATCGCTCAATACGACAAAACCATGTGCAAAACCTCGCGGAACAAACAGCTGTCGCTTGTTTTCTGAAGTTAGCTCTACAGTCACATGTTGGCCAAATGTAGGGCTAGATTTTCGTATATCAACTGCAACATCCAACACACTGCCGTCAATAACTCTTACCAATTTGGCTTGAGCACGGGGTGGAAGCTGATAATGCAAACCTCGTAAAACGCCTTTTATAGATTTTGACTCATTATCTTGAATAAAATTTACCTTGTGCCCTACAGCATCTTCAAAAAGATCTTGTCTAAAGGTTTCTACAAAGTAGCCGCGATCATCTCCATGTATAGTTGGTTCGATCAACACCACCTCAGGAATTGCTTGACGGATAAATTTCAAGTAAGCTCCTCTATGCGTCTAAGTAAGTATTGTCCATACTGATTTTTAGAAAGAGGCTTGGCCAATTTCAAGAGCTGATTTTTACCAATATACCCTTTCTCAAAAGCAATCTCTTCGATACAGGCCACCTTTAGGCCTTGCCTCCTTTCTATGGTCTCAATAAAAGTCGATGCTTCCAATAGACTTTCATGTGTACCCGTATCCAACCAAGCATAACCCCTACCCATCAGTTCAACTCTCAATCTCTCTTCGCTTAAATACATTTGATTCACGGAAGTAATCTCAAGTTCTCCTCTATCTGATGGCACAACTTCAGAAGCTTTTTGAACCACATCATTGGGATAAAAATATAGGCCTGTCACTGCATAATTACTCTTTGGTTTTTTCGGCTTTTCTTCAATGCTTAATGCTTTACCACTAGCATCAAAATCAACCACACCATAACGCTCTGGATCATGAACATGGTGGCCAAATACTGTTGCCATGTTTTTCTCTTTCGCATTTAGTACAGCATTTGATAGCATATTAGTCATACCTTGTCCATAATAAATATTATCACCTAAAATTAAACAAACATCGTCATCGCCAATAAAACCTTTACCCAAGATGAATGCCTGGGCCAAACCATCAGGTGAAGGTTGAACAACATATTCAAACTCCATTCCAACATCAGAACCGTCTCCCAACAACTGCTCAAATCTTGGCAAGTCTTCTGGCGTAGATATAATGAGTACCTCCTGGATGCCAGAAAGCATAAGTACCGACAATGGGTAATAAATCATTGGCTTGTCATAAATCGGCATCAACTGTTTTGATACAGTCTTAGTAAGGGGGTAGAGACGCGTACCTGAGCCACCAGCTAAAATAATACCCTTCATGATTTAATCACCCCCAATCGCTCACCCTGGTAGCTGCCATCCTTCACATGGTCACACCAAATCTGATTATTTAGGTACCACTGCACCGTCTTTTTAATTCCAGTTTTAAACGACTCATCTGGAATCCAGCCGAGCTCGTCAGCAATCTTCTTAGCATCAATTGCATATCTCACATCATGCCCAACTCTATCTGGTACATAAGTGATCAGTTGCTCATACTTGCCAACTCCATCAAGCTTACTTGGCGCCAACTCATCTAAAATACTGCATACAGTTTTAACAACATCAATGTTTTGCAGCTCATTATGGCCGCCAATATTATAAGTCTCTCCAACCTTTCCAGATAGTGCGACATGTAACAATGCTCTCGCATGATCATCAACATACAGCCAATCGCGTACTTGTTTACCATCGCCGTAAATCGGCAAAGATTTACCTTCTAACGCATTAAGAATAATAAGTGGAATTAACTTCTCAGGAAACTGAAAAGGGCCATAATTGTTAGAGCAATTAGTGATTAATGTCGGCAACCCAAAAGTTCTCTGCCACGCGCGAACTAAATGATCAGAGCTTGCTTTAGCGGCAGAGTATGGTGAGCTGGGCGCATATGACGTCTCTTCGGTAAAAAGATCATCTGTCTCCTTTAAGTCACCATAAACCTCATCGGTGGATACATGGTGGAATCTAAAGTTATCCTTCTTGTCAGAACTCAAGTCCGACCAATAATCCCTAGCCTTTTCAAGCAAAATGTAAGTACCAACAATATTTGTTTGAATGAATTCGCTCGGACTATCAATGGATCTGTCCACATGAGACTCAGCCGCCAGATGCATCACAATATCTGGTTGATACTCGCTAAATATACGCTTGATTTCATAAGAGTTACAAATGTCTACTTGCTCAAAACGGTATCGATTATCACTAGATACATCAATTAAAGATTCTAAATTACCTGCATAAGTTAATTTATCAATATTAACAACGCTATGGTTTGTATTTTTAATAATATGACGGATAACAGCCGATCCAATAAAGCCTGCGCCACCTGTTATTAAAAGTTTTTTATTTTGATTATTCATAAACAACACTCATAACAATTAATCTATTTTACCCTTATCCACAAAGGTGCTTAGTATATTGCTTAAGTGGAAAAAAGGTTTTTCATGTATGCCACCTAAAAGATCTATGGCGATTAATTTAGAGTCTTGTAAAGTTCTGATAATAGTTATTATCGAAGGTCTATTGGCACCCTGCAGGAAATAGTCACTGCACGAAAATTTAGACAATCTACCTATATAACAAATAGACTAAAATGTTAGCTACATGACAAATAAATAATATGGAATGTTATGTTTATGCAAGTCTCAATGAAAATAAGTGACGAATTTAAGAAAAAATTAGCATCCTATATTACCACAGCCTTTGTTACTTTGATTGGGCTAGCATTTTTTATCAAACGCGAATTAATTTTCAACACACCAATATTGCAAATTACATATGACACTACGCAATATATATCTCTCATTGATGGTCATACCGCACCCGAGCCTTTTGCCTCCCGCTTCTTGATTGTTCTTCTGGCACGTATTCTTCCATTCTCTTCGATTGATTCTCTTTACATAATAAATGTTATTTCAATGATAACGTTAATACTTGGCATCTACACCATATTAGAAAACTATACAAAAATTTATATTGTCAAATTTTATACTATACTCTCAGTCAGCCTGTCTTTTGCCTTTGCTTATAATTTTACTAATCCATATTTGACAGACATGCCTGCATTGGCGGCACTAATGTTCGCTTTAATACATATAAAAAAAGAAAATTTCACTCTTGCATTATTATTTTTTACTACTAGTTTATGCTTTCGAGAAACAGCAATAGTATTTACCCCACTTTTCATTTTCTTTGGCAATTGGAAAAAAATTTTATTCGCATTTGGTTCGGTTTTTTTAGTTTATTTTGTACCTAAGTTACTTATTTCAGGATACATTTATAGTCCAGAAATCCTTGGACACAACCCAATTTCATACATAATAAAAGCAACGCTATCTTACAATGCGCTTTGGGCATTTCCATTCATTGCAATATTTTTCCGCCCCACTTACTTAGATAGAGGCTATATTTTTTTTATAGCTATCTTTACCCTTTCCATAATCGGAGCAATTATTTCCAGCTTGACAGCTATGGATATCACTCGAATGTTCTTAATTATGCTTCCTTCTATAGCAATTAGCACTTGCTTCATCTTAAATAGAGTTTTTATCTTAGGCTCAATGAATACAATCATCCTTTTATTCATAAGCGCCCTAATGATTACCATATATTCAATGCTACCGAATGTATTATCGAATATACTTATTGCTGAAAACTTAGAAGTATTTGCAAAACAAAACTCTATGCCTCTTATATTGGGTATATCAGGGCAGGTAGCTTGCCTACTAATTATTTATAATCGCTATATTTATCTATTAAAAAGTGATAAGAATTGTTAGATAAGTGGAACGATTTTTTATTTGAAAATATAGAATTACTCAAAAAACTTCGCACTGAACATATGCTCTTTGATCTTAACATCAAAAAAACAACTTTTTAAAAATACTGTTAGGGATTTTTTTTATAACCATCATAATGAGCCACCAAAACGATGGCAAATAACGTTCTGATCTCTTCTTATTGATTGCCCTTACAACCCCTTTAGCAACATCGCTAGGTTTCGCCCACAAAACACCTTTTTTCAACTCGCTAGTCATCGGAGTATCTACAAAGCCTGGTTTAATGGTTACAACTGCTACGTTTGATTTATGAAGCCGCTGACGCAAACCAGATGTAAAAGCCGTTACCATAGCTTTAGCTGATCCATAAACATAGTTGCTGGCTCTACCTCTATCACCAGCTACCGATGAGATTACGCAGATAGTTCCATTTTTTCTAGCCTCAAATCTATTAGAAATAAGCGTCAGTAAGCTAATAGTAGAGAATGCATTTGTTTGTATTTCTTTTAGTGTTTCTTCTACACTAAATTCACACTTCTTTTGATTTGAGAGCGTTCCATGCGCAATTAAAACGATGTCGACGCTATCCAGCGCATCATCAGCAACGTTAAGTAACTCCTCATGCTTATCCATATCATTAAGATCCAAGGAGTTTGTCGTTACCGCAGAAGCGCCACGCACCTTTAGATCTGACGCTATTACTTGAACGTGCTGCTCGTTTCTTGCTACCAAGTGCAAAGCATCACCCCTAGCAGCCCAAATCCGTGCGCAGTGCTCCGCAATCGCGGATGTTGCCCCTATAATTAAAATTCTTTTCATGCTAACCCTAAGCGTTTTGACTGCGTGGAGCTAAACTTACCAATCGCACCATATTGTTCTCGTACTTCCTCAAACTTTTCCCAAGTCGGATATGTAGCTTTAAAGGTGCTTTCTTGCATCACCGCATCTTTTGTTAGGTAAAGCCTCCCACCCATATCGACTACCATATCTTCAAGTTTTTTCACTATTTTAATTGCTGTTACTGACGCCTTAAAGTCTAGCGCCAATGTATAACCTTCGGTTGGAAATGACAGAAGGTTTTTATTGCAAGTCCCAAACTGCTTAAGCACTGCTAGAAACGAACCTTTGCCGCTGTTGGATATTTCAGTTAAGAGCTTCCTCATATTAGCGACACCATCGATCTTAGGCAAAACACACTGAAATTGTACAAACCCGTTTTTACCATACAACCTATTCCACTCTCCTACGGCATCTAACGGATAAAAGTAGGATATAAGTCCAACAATCTGATTAAGGTTGTGCTTTGATTTGTGCCAATAGGCGGTGTTAAAAGCCTTAATTGTTAGACTATTTAGTAACACAGATGGCGCCGAGAAAGGAACGGAAACTTTCTGCCTGGTATCTATCTCTAACCCGCCTTGTTCAGCATGCTCACCAAGCATTATCACACTGCGCCCAAGGCTTTTTCCTTTGCTGAGGCAATCTATCCATGCAACGCTGTAAGTAGCATCACTATTACTCTCAAAGGCTTCACATGCCGCTTCTATACAGTCTGCTTTAATTGTTTTCTGAGAAATTAAAGAAGATCTGATAGGAATCAGCTGAATAGTTGCACTCATGATTATTCCAGTAAGTCCCATACCACCGCATGTTGCATGAAAAAGATCAGCATAATTTTGTGGCGATATTGATAAAACTTCTCCAGTGCCTAACAGTATGGTTAAGGACATAACGTGCTGTCCAAACGTACCAGCTATGTGATGATTTTTTCCATGCACGTCACTCGCAATGGCGCCGCCTAATGTGACATAGCTAGTTCCAGGTGTTACAGGTAAAAACCATCCACTAGGAACAATAACTTCCAATATCTCTCGTAGAGTAATGCCAGCTTCAGCTGTAAGTTTTCCAGTCGCCTTGTCAAACTCGATAAAGTGATTGATATACTTTGTCTGCAAAACGTTTAATGCGTTAGCGCTATCTCCATAACTGCGTCCCATTCCACGTGCTAAAACACTATTTTGTTGCTTGGCAGTTAATTCCAAAGATACACATGATGTAGGCGTATGCAAGTATGCATCTTGTTGAGGATATCTTCCCCATCCGTAAATTTTGGCTAAGTTAGTCATGAAACGGCCTCGTCAGAACTGTTCACAAAAACGTATTTTTTATCTAATTGGTATTTGACATAAAAGCCGATTGAGAGACCTATGATGCCACCGAGATAACGCATAAAATCAGTATCGTAAATCAGGTGAAAGGCGTACTCAGTACCCCAGAAAATTAGCGTCGTAATAACGCCCATTGTGCTATACAAAACAAATAACTTTCCGTCGTGCACTAAATTCTTGCTTATGAAGTTAAAGATATACCGTTTCTCTAAAAAATAACGAAGCGGCAAACCCATTGTTGTTCCAACTAAAATAGAAATTTCAACGGAGAGTGGGCCTTTATAGATCCAAATAGATAACATTTGCGAACCAATATTTATCGCAGTGGATATCAATGCAAATAGCGTATACAAAATTGCTATTTTAGTGGCTGTTTTCGACATCACAGATCAAAACCCAATTGCAGCATATATTAATACTGTGGCTGTAATAGCTGCAACAATTAAACTTGCCTTATCTGTAGCTGCAAAAACGATAGGATCATCATGCATCTGGCCTCTAGAAGATTTCAACCAAACCCAGCTTACCCAAAACAACAGTATTGGAATCAATAACCAAATCGCTAAAGGCTGAGCGTAAAGCGACATCACATTTTCACTTCGCAAATATAGCGCAATCACTAATGTGGAAATGTATCCAGAAGATATACCAAGTACTTGTATGAGTGGAGCATCCGAAACAAAGTAACCTCTACCATGTGCACTATTTTTTCCTTCTCGCGATTGGACTAATAGCTCCGCATAGCGTTTTACCAGCGCTAATGATAAAAAGATAAAAATTGAAAAGGCTAGAAGCCAAAAAGAAAGTGATACGGATACGGCTGCAGCACCAGCAATAATACGCATCGTGTAAAGTGTGGCTAATGTTAGACAGTCTACTAGTACCAAATGCTTCAGACTAAATGAATACGTTACAGTCAGAAAAAGATAGAATAACAACACAAGCAAAAAATCCTCACCAACTACCGTCCCCAGTAAGAAGCTAGCTGCGATTAGCAAGGGTGCTGCAATTACGCCATGTAAAATTGACAACCTTGCTGCCGCAAAAGGACGAAATCTTTTTCTCGGATGGCTACGATCACTCTCTAAGTCCAAAAGATCATTGGTAATGTAAACTGACGAAGCACATAAGCTGAATGATAGGAATGCTATTACTAGCAAACCAAGAGACTGCGCATTACTAATTTGATGTGCTGCAAGCAGTGGCACGAAAAGAAGTAAGTTTTTTAACCATTGATGGATTCTCAATGCTTTAATCCATATTGCAAATCCAGCTCGTTCTGAAAGAAATATTTGTGAAACAGAAGTAAACTCTGAAGCCTTACTTACAACACTTTCACTTGCGTTAACTACAATGGCACTAGAAGCGCCAGCCCAGACTTCTAAGTCGTCATTGCTATTACCAGCGTAATCATAACCCTTAACTCCATAACGTTTTTGCAACACTTCTCGCTTACGAGCACTTTTAAGGTTAGTCCCAAAATCACTTGCAATAAACTCATCGAAAAGATTGAAATTTCTTACAACTGCTTTTGCTATTTTCTCGTTTGCAGCAGTGCTTAAAACGATCTTTTTTCCACGTAGTTTTTCATCTTTCAACCAATCAATGAGAGGCTGATTGTATGGCAGTGTTGTTACATCCAAATCGGAGTGCTCGGCAACTTTCTGCTTTAGATGAGCGATACCCTGGAATAACCAAAATGGTAGAAGCAATAGAAAATGCGGCTTGTTACGTACTAATGTCAGTACGGACTCATGCAATGTGTCGGTTAGTGTTAAGGTACCGTCTAAATCAACAGCTACGACTTGGGATTCGGTCATTACACTCAAATAACTACTCCCACTCAATAGTTGCTGGTGGTTTACCGGAAATATCATAAACAACCCTTGAAACTCGACTGATTTCATTGATTATCCTATTTGAGACCTTATCTAGGAAGTCATAAGGCAATCTCGCCCATCTGGCAGTCATAAAGTCAATGGTTTCGACAGCCCTTAGAGAAATAACAAAGTCGTATCTTCTTTCATCCCCTGTAACACCAACAGATTTTATTGGTAGGAAAACAGCAAATGCTTGATTTACTTCATGATATAAATTTTGATTATGAAGCTCTTCCATGAAAATTTGATCGGCAAGTCTTAATATATTTGCATACTCCTCTTTGACATTTCCTAAAATTCTTACCCCAAGACCTGGACCTGGAAATGGGTGCCTAAATAGCATTTCATAGGGAATTCCTAATTCAAGACCGATATTTCGAACCTCATCTTTGAAAAGATCTCTTAAGGGTTCCACAAGTTCAAAGTTTAAATCTTCGGGTAGACCACCAACGTTATGATGAGATTTGATTACCTTGGCTTTACCTGTTTTTGAGCCAGCAGACTCAATTACATCAGGGTAAATAGTTCCCTGTGCTAGAAAATTGATGTCTTTCAGCTTCTTTGCTTCATCATCAAAGACTTCAATAAAACATCTTCCAATAATTTTCCTCTTAGCCTCAGGATCTGACTCATCAGATAGGGCAGAGTAGAATTTCTCTTGGGCATTAGCACGAATGACCTTAACGCCCATATTTTTTGCAAAGGTTTCCATCACCTGATCACCTTCATTGAGTCTCAAAAGTCCATTATCCACAAAGATACAAGTTAACTGGTCTCCCACTGCTTTGTGGAGTAACGCAGCAACAACAGATGAATCAACACCGCCTGACAAACCCAAAAGCACTTTTTTATCACCAAGTGTATTTTTTAAGGTAGAAATAATATTGTTAACAATGTTCTTAACAGTCCACTCTTTCTTACAGTCACAAATATCTGCAAATCTTTCTAGAATTTCTTTACCTTTAACAGTATGAGTAACCTCTGGATGGAACTGTAAGCCGAAGAAATTTTTCGCGCTATTCTCTATTGCTGCGATTGCACAGTTTGAACTGGATGCAACAAGCTCAAAACCTTCTGGCACTTCTGAAACCTCAATTCCATGACTCATCCAAAC
>Ga0255784_10000694_pt1 | contig 27547 bp, 19 predicted proteins | sample 101ome_14_FD_179982 | JGI IMG/M metagenome (GOLD analysis project Ga0255784, IMG submission 179982) | Coastal salt marsh microbial communities from the Groves Creek Marsh, Skidaway Island, Georgia - 101403AT metaG (version 2) | ecosystem: Environmental > Aquatic > Marine > Intertidal zone >...
TGAAAAAGTAGTAATTAACTCAAATTCATAATTCTTATAGTTATTTGTTGCTTTGTTAGCCCTAACTATCTCCTCAATTGTGTCAAACATGATATTAGAAATATCAATTTGAAGTTTATCACCTCTTAAAGCATTTTTTCTTAGAGTGTAAATTATATTTCTCTGAGAATTCATTACGTCATCATATTCTAGTAATCTCTTCCTTATACCAAAATTATTTTCTTCAACCTTCTTTTGAGCTCTTTCTATAGATTTTGTAACCATTGGGTGTTGAATATTTTCACCATCTTTTAGACCCATTCTATCCATTATATTTGCAACTCTATCCTGTCCAAAAAGTCTCATTAGATTATCTTCGAAAGAAACATAAAATTGTGAACTACCAGGATCACCTTGTCTTCCAGACCTTCCTCTAAGCTGTCTGTCAACTCTTCTAGAGTCATGTCTTTCTGTTCCAATAATCGCAAGACCACCAGCATCAATTACCTCTTTACTCAACTTAATATCTGTACCTCTACCAGCCATATTAGTTGCTATAGTTACTACTCCAGGATTTCCTGCTTCAGCAACTATATCAGCTTCTTTTTTATGAAGTTTAGCATTTAGAACATTGTGATTTATGTTTGATCTATTTAACATCTTACTTAGTAACTCAGAAATTTCAACTGAAGTAGTACCTATTAATACAGGTCTTTTTTGATTCCTAAGATTAATTACTTCATCTATAATAGCGTTATATTTTTCTCTCTTAGATTTGTATATCAAGTCATCCTGATCTTTTCTTGCTATTGGTCTATTTGTTGGAATCTCAGTTACATCAAGCTTATAAATTTCCCAAAATTCACCTGCCTCGGTAACAGCTGTACCAGTCATACCAGATAATTTAGAGTATAATCTAAAATAATTTTGTAAAGTAATGGTAGCAAAAGTTTGAGTTGCTGCCTCAATCTTCACATTTTCCTTAGCCTCTATTGCTTGGTGAAGCCCATCAGAATATCTTCTACCATCCATAATCCTTCCAGTCTGTTCATCAACGATCATAACCTTATTCTCAACTACAACATATTCAACATCCTTTTCAAAAAGAGTAAATGCCTTTAGTAGCTGGTTTATAGTATGAATTCTTTCACTTTTGACGTTAAATTCATTAAAAAGATCATTCTTTTCCTTAGCTTCTTCTTCAGGTGTAAGACCTTTGTTCTCAATAACTGCAATATCAGACGCTATGTTTGGCATTATAAAGAAGTCCTTATCATCAAGGTCTTTTGATAATGTTTCTATACCCTTTTCAGTTAATTCAATTTGGTTATTTTTTTCATCTATTGTAAAATAAAGCTCCTGGTCAATCTGGTGCATCTCTCTATTGTTATCCTGCATGTAAAAATTCTCTGTTTTTTGAAGAATTTGCTTCACACCCTCCTCACTCAAAAATTTAATTAGAGGCTTATTCTTTGGTAATCCTCTGAATACTCTATAAAGAAAGAATCCACCTTTTTCATTATCAGAATTATTAATTAAGGATTTTGCTTCTGCTAATGTGGTTGATAGATATGTTTTTTGAAGAGAAACAAGATTTTGAATTTTAGGCTTAAGGTTATCAAATTCATGTCTGTCTCCATCTTTAGTTGGACCTGAAATTATTAAAGGAGTTCTAGCATCATCAATTAATACAGAGTCTACCTCATCAATAATAGCGTAATTATGCTTTTTTTGAACAATATCATCCAAAGAGTGCGACATGTTATCTCTTAAATAATCAAATCCAAATTCATTATTTGTTCCATATGTAATATCTGCATTGTATGCTCTCCTTCTTTCAGGTGAATTAGGTTTATGATGATCTATACAGTCGACTCTTAGTCCATGAAACTCAAATATTGGACCCATCCACGCACTATCTCTTTTGGCTAGATAATCATTTACGGTTACAAGATGAACTCCATCCCCTGTTAAAGCATTAAGATATATTGGTAAAGTAGAGACAAGTGTTTTACCCTCACCTGTTTGCATTTCACCAATTTTACCTTGATGAAGAACAATACCGCCAATTAGCTGAACATCATAATGAATCATATCCCATAATACATTCTTACCCGCAGCATCCCAAGAATTCTTCCATATAGCACTATCGCCATCTACAGTAACGTATGATTTTTTCGAACCTATCTCTTTATCAAATTCTGAAGCAGAAACTTTTACAGATTCATTCTCATAAAATCTCCTCGCAGTTTCCTTAACTACAGCAAATGCTTCAGGTAATATTTCATCAAGAATTTGAGCCTTTGTTTCTGATAGATCCTTTTCAACTATTTCTACCTCACTAAATAGTTTTTCTTTTTCAATGTTTGAGGATTCATTAGTTATTGAATCATTTAATTTCTTTAGTGAAGAAGCTAATTCAAAAGTTTTATCAGATATAATCTTCTTGAAATTATAAGTTTTTCCTCTTAGCTCATCATTTGATAAAGATGACATTCCAATGAAATGTTTATTTATCTCATCAACAAGCGGAGTAAGCTTTTTAAGATCTTTACCTGATTTGTCACCAAGAAAAACCTTTAAAAGTGAGTTAACAATGGACATGCCAATTTTTTTTCAAATTTATCAAAAAAATAACCAATAGTAATTAAATAAGATTAATACTCATCTTCATTCCAGAGGTAATCTTCTTCTGTGGGATAGTCTGGCCAAATTTCTTCTATGGATTCGTAGACATCACCTTCATCTTCAAGGGACTGAAGATTCTCTACCACTTCAAGAGGAGCACCAGTTCTAATTGAAAAGTCAATAAGCTCATCCTTTGAGGCTGGCCAAGGAGCATCACTTAAGTAAGAGGCTAGTTCTAATGTCCAATACATGTTAAATTTTTTTCAAAAATATATTAAAACTTCAATATTCCAAGCAAAAATTATTTTTTTAGCTTAGAAAATGAAATTAATAGAAGTAAAATTGAAATTAGAATACTAATCCTTGCAATGTAATCCCCATTTTTACTGTAAAAAGTTCTTTTATCAATTGTATATGCTTTTCCCGATAAAGTTCCTTTTTCATCAAAAGGTAACTTAGCTTTATACTCTCCAACTTCATTAATAATTGCAGAAACACCAGAATTTGCACTTCTAACAACATATCTCCTATTTTCTATAGCTCTTAATCTCGCATAACTTACAAGATGTCTGTGCCCAGGAGAATCCAACCACCAAGAATCGTTAGTTATTACAGTAATGAAATTTGCACCCAAATCAACATAGTTAGCAACATACTCTCCATAAATAGTTTCATAGCAAACTATAGGTACAGTTTTTAATTCTTTATTTGAATGTTTAAATAATTTTCTATCTGATGGATGTTGAACACCTTTTGAAACAGTAGTTCCACCTAGATCAATCATTACATTTCCAAGAAGTGGCTCAAGAAAAGATTTAAGAGGCATATATTCACTACCAACAACTAATTTAGTTTTATGATTGTATTCGAATCCTTGATCTGCAGAAAAGTTTATTGATGAATTATAATAATCTACCCATAGGTTATCTCGAACAAAATTTGCTGTTTTTGAAGGCTTATCCTCTTCATTTTGATATAATTCAAAAAATTGAATACCAGAGATGAGATTTGTGTCCTTAAATTCATTAAGAAAATTACTGAGACTATCATGAAGTTTGGTATACTCGAAATATTCTACATTCTCGCCATAACCTTCGGAAAAGTATGTTTCAGGTGCTATAACAAAGTCATATTGATCTGATTTTAATTCATTAAATGTAAGCTCTTTAAATGTCTCAAAGTAATCAATATTTGTTGATGAATTCCCATATTTTGCAGCCCATGGGTCTATTCGAGGTTGAGTTAGCAAGACTTTGAACTCTTCACCTAATTTAACAGAAGGTTTTACTATAAATGAAATTAAGATTGGAACACATATCAAAACCGATCTTGCAAATAGTCTTATATAGAATCTTCTTTTATCATTAAATTCGTGAAAACTTTTTATGAGACTAAAAAGAAAAATATTAGAGCATAATACCCAAAGACTTCCTCCAAAACTTCCTGTGAATTCATACCATTGAATCCAGCTTATTCTTTCAGAGAATACATTACCTAAATTGAGCCAAGGCCAAGAAAATTCCCAGTTTAAATGAAATTTTTCAAAAGAAATCCAAAAAGTTATTAGGAACAAAAATCCTGCTCTGTAGTCAATCTTCCTCTTTACTCTGCTGTATAATAAGAAGATAATTGAATAAAATGATGAGTTTACAACATTAGCAAAAATTGCACCAGGTAAAGTTGTGTATACAATCCACCATGTCGTTAAAAGATTCCAAATTAGAAATGAAAAATAAGAGTAAAAGAATAATCTAATATTTTTCTTTTGATAGCTATCCTTACTAATTATATCTTCAACGTAAAGTAAAGGGATTAGACTTATAAATATTAACGGAGTAAATCCATTTATTGGCCACGAAGATGCTAATAAAATACCTGAGAGTAATGAATAAATGAGAAGTCTACTCACTTTTATAAGTTTAAATACTTTGTAATATTAATATTACAATTTTTTTATAAATTGGAAACACAAATATCATGATAAAAGCCTTTATTCCTAATATTCTTACAGCACTTAATCTTATATGTGGTTGTTTTTCAATTGCTTTCGCATTCCAATTTCAATTTGAAGCGGTCTTAATTCTTGTATTATTAGGAGTCTTTTTTGATTATTTAGATGGTATTGTTGCAAGAATGTTAAATGCTGAATCAGAATTTGGTAAGCACTTAGATTCTCTTTCTGATATTGTTACAAGTGGAGTTGTTCCAGGTGTTATTGTATATCAGTTATTTAAACTATCAGGGAATCGTGTTAAAGATTTTAATTTAGACCTCAACCTAGAACCAATAGTAAATTTAGATTTAATTTTCTCAATTTCCCCTATCGCATTTTTAGCTTTTATAATTACTCTAGGCTCTGCCCTTAGACTAGCTAAATTTAATACTATTGACTACACTGATGAGTTTGAAGGTTTACCAACACCTGCTAATGCTCTATTTTTTGCCTCATTTCCAATCTTGATGGAGCATTACTATTTTCTTGAGTCTAAGGAATATTTTCTTAATAATTATACTTTAATTTTATTAGTTGTATCAAGTTTTATTCTTATGAATGTTCCTTTTCGACTATTTTCATTAAGAATTTCTTTAAGAAAATATGATTATAATATTTTTAAAATTCTCACTATAGTTTTAAGTATACCAATAATTTTAATTTTTGGAATTGGTGGATTTTGTTTAATAATAATACTCTATCTTTTCTTAAATGTAATAAGGAATCTGTGGTCTTTAATATAATTTGAAATTATATTTTTTTTCTTTTGAATTCGAAATTTTTACCTAAATATACCTTTCTGACCATTTCGTCTTTCGCAAGATCCTCAGGCACACCCTCTTTAAGGATCTTACCTTCAAACATTAAATAAGTTCTGTCTGTAATTGCAAGTGTTTCTTGAACATTATGATCTGTAATAAGTATTCCAATATTTTTCTTTTTCAAAACAGAAATAATTGACTGAATATCCTCAACTGCTATAGGATCAACTCCAGCAAAAGGTTCATCCAATAGTAAAAAGTTTGGGTTATTTGCTAAAGCTCTGGCAATCTCAGTTCTTCTTCTTTCTCCACCAGATAAAAGATCACCTCTGCTTTTTCTTATATTAATTAATCCAAATTCCTCCATTAACTGTTCAGCTTTTTCTTTTTGTTGATTTTTTGAAAGTTCCGAAAACTCTAAAACACCTAGTATATTATCCTCAACTGAAAGTTTTCTGAAGACTGATTCTTCCTGAGCAAGATATCCTATTCCTTTTTGAGCTCTTTGATACATAGGGTATGAAGAGATAACTTCGTTTTCAAGAAAAATATCACCTTGTTCAGGCTTTATTATTCCAACAATCATATAAAATGATGTGGTCTTTCCAGCACCATTTGGACCAAGTAAGCCAACAATTTCTCCTTGATTTACTTCGATTGAAATGTTATTAACTACTTTCCTTCCTCTGTAAGATTTTGATATGTCTCTTGCACTTAAAATCATCTGACAAATATTATGTATTTAATTTTTTATATCCAATTTTTGAAATAATAATACTTATTTCATAAAGTATTAAAATAGGTATACTTACTATAATTTGGCTTGCTATATCAGGTGGAGTAATTATTGCTGATAGACTCAATACTATAACAAGTGCAAATTTTCTATTTCTTCTTAAAAAATCTGGAGTGACTAAACCTACTTTTGTCAAATAATGGATAATTATTGGAAGTTCAAATATCAAACCAGACGCTAGTACGGATGCTCTTAAAAGACCGATATAGCTACTTAAATCAAAATCATTGAAAACCTCTGAGCTAATGGTATAATTACCAAGAAAATTTATGGATAATGGTGTAACAATATAATAGCCAAATAGAACACCAGTAAAAAATAGTAATGATGAAATAATAATAAATCCTCTTGCACCTTCTTTTTCCTTTCTGTATAACCCAGGGCTTATAAATTTCCAAAATTCATAAATTACATAAGGAAATGAAATAATAAAACCAGCTAGAATAGATGTCCAAAGGTGAGCGGAAAATTGCCCTGAAACTGTTCTACTTTGAACTCTAAATGGAAGTTCTTCAAAACAAAAGGCATTGCCACCGAATGATTGAGAAATTGAGCAAAATAATTCATAACTAACAAAGTTTCCTCTTTTTGGTCCAAATATTATTTGATCAAAAATTATATCCTTTGCTAAAAATGCTACAACTGCTACTAATAAAACTGCAATTGTGGATCTTATAATATGCCACCTTAGTTCTTCTAGGTGATCTAGAAAAGACATGTCCTTCGAATTACTCATCGTTTATACCTTGTTTGATAATATCTAAAATATGCACGACTCCAATAAAACTATCATTATTATCAGTAACTAAAACCTGACTAATATTATTTTTCTTCATAATTTTTAATGCTTCACTAGCCAAAATATCTGACTTTAAAACTTTAGGATTGTTACCCATAAATTCAGAGGCTTTTATATCCTCTATATTCTTTCTTTTTTCAATTACTCTTCTTATATCCCCATCAGTAATTATTCCGACAATCTCTTCTTCTTTTAATACTGCTGTAGCTCCATACATTTTAGACGAAATTTCATTTATAACTTCTGCAAAAGATGATAATGGATTAACTATAGGTATTCTTTTTTTATCAACTAGATTATTTAATGAAAGATTAAGCTTCTTTCCTAGACTACCAGATGGGTGATATTCTCCAAATTCATTTGGAGAGAAACCCTTTAATTTTTGAATTGCCATTGCAATTGCATCTCCAACAGCAAGATGACAAGTTGAGCTGGTTGTTGGAGCTAAATTATTGTGACATGCTTCTTTTTCTATATCTGTATGAATAAACATATCAGACATTTTATCAAGTGACGAACCTTTTTGACAAGAAATACCAATTAGTTTAATTTTAGCTTTATTTAAGTAGTTTGAAAGAGAAATTATTTCATTTGATTCACCACTTTTAGATAGACAAATTACTACATCCTCTTTTCCTATAACACCCATATCTCCATGAAGAGCATCTCCAAGGTGCAAAAAAATTGATTTTGATCCAGTAGAATTTAAAGTTGCTGATATTTTCATTCCAATAATTGCACTTTTACCTATACCTGTTAGAACTATCTTACCTCGACAATCCTTAAGTAATTCAACAATCTTGCAGAAGTTTGAATCTATGATCTTTGAGAGATTTGAAATAGATTTGGATTCAAGATTTAATGTATCAAGTGCAGTATTTTTAATTATTTCGGAATTAGTCAAAATGGGATTTTTTTTTTAAATTATATATAGTACAAATTTATAAAATTTGAAACAACCATATTTTGGATAACTTAAAATTAAGTTTAAAGGAACACTTTGGTTTCAATGAATTTAAAAACCATCAAGAATCTGTTATAAAAAATCTTCTTGAAGGAAATGATTCCTTTGTTATTATGCCAACAGGTGGTGGTAAATCACTTTGTTATCAATTGCCAGCATTAATTATGGATGGCACAGCGATTGTTATATCTCCCCTTATTGCTCTAATGAAAAATCAAGTTGATCAACTTAGAGCAAATAGTACAGATCATTCAATAGCTCACGTTTTAAATTCAACTTTAACAAAACAACAGATTTTGAATGTAAAAGAGGATGTTGTAAATAACAAAACTAAATTACTGTATATAGCCCCTGAAACTTTATCTAAAAATGAAACTATAGATTTTTTAAAATCAGTAAAAATTTCATTTCTAGCTATTGATGAAGCTCATTGTATTTCTGAGTGGGGTCATGATTTTAGGCCAGAATACAGGAAGATTAGAGAAATAATAGAACTAATTGACACTGAGTTAAAAATAGTAGCTCTTACTGCAACAGCAACTCCAAAAGTACAAGATGACATAGTCAAAAATTTAAAAATAAATAATTCAAAAGTTTTTAAGTCATCATTTAATAGACCAAACTTATTTTATGAAGTAAGGGGTAAAAATGAAGCAACAGATTTAGATTTAATAAAATTTATAAAATCAAAATCTAATCAATCTGGAATAATTTATTGTCTTTCAAGAAAGAAAGTTGAGGATCTATCTGAATTACTAAATATTAATGGAATTAATACTTTGCCCTACCATGCTGGATTAGAAAAAAAAATTAGAGAAGAAAATCAAGATAAATTTCTAAATGATGATTGTAGTATTATAGTTGCAACGATTGCTTTTGGAATGGGGATTGATAAACCTGATGTTAGATTTGTAGTACATTATGATGTTCCAAAAAGTATAGAAGGTTACTATCAAGAAACGGGTAGAGCTGGAAGAGATGGAGTTGTAAGTCATTGTATAATGTATTATTCAGATGAAGATGCAGAAAAACTGGAAAAGTTATTATCACAAAAGAAATCCTCTGAAAGAGAGGTTGGAATAATGCTTTTAAAAGAAGTCAAAAGCTTTGCAAAGACATCAATTTCTAGAAGAAAATATTTATTAAGTTATTTTGGAGAAAAATATGATCCTAACGTTCATAATGACTCAAGTATGGATGATAACTCAAAGAATCCTAAAGAAAAAATTAATGCTATTGAAAACCTTAAATTTTTAATTTCTAATTTTTTTAAGTCTGATAAAAAAATCTCTTTTAAAGAATTGGTCAATACTCTTCCTGTTCAGGAAGAAAATCAAATTACCAGAGATTTTTGGAAAACTTTAATTACACACTGTATTGTAGATGGAATTTTAATAAGAGATATAAATGACATAGGGTCTTTAAAAATAACTGATTATGGAAAAAAATTCTTAAATGAGCAAGATAAATTTGATATTTCAATTGATAACGATTTTAGTGTTGATATTAAACCTAAGCATACTAATGTTAAAACAGGAGTCATTGATACTAATTTAATGGGCAAATTAATTATGCTTAGAAAAGATATTGCAAAAAAGAATTCTTTGCCTCCATATGCAATTCTTCAAGAATTTTCTTTAGAAGATATGACATATAAGTATCCAACATCACTAGAGGAATTTAAAAATATAAATGGTGTAGGTGAGGGGAAAGTCAATAAGTTTGGTAATTATTTTATTAAACTTATTAAGGAATATATTGAAGAGAATCAAATTCAAAAACCAGATGATTTAGTTCTCAGAACATCAGGAGAAAAATCATCAAAAAAGCTTTCCCTTATTCAAAATATTGACAAAAAAATACCTTTAGATGAAATTAGTGACTCCAGAGGAATTGAGTTCACTGAGTTATTGTCAGAACTTGAAAGCATTGTATTCTCAGGCACAAAATTAGACATTGATTATTATCTAGAAGAAATCCTTGATGAAGACCAACAAGAGGAACTTAAAGAATACTTTCTAGAATCTGAGAGTGAGGATATCTCAGATGCTCTAGAAGAGTTTGAGGGAGATTATGATGAAGAAGAACTAAGACTATACAGAATAAAATTTCTCAACGATGTCTCAAATTGACTACATAATATTTGAGTGAAATAGCATATTAAGTAGAATCCTGTTTGTACCAAACCAAAATGCTCTGAAATTTGTATTATCAGTCATCAACAAAATCTTACCTTTTCCACTCCTAATAATTTTAAATGGAACAGAATTTTTTAATAACGATAAGTTTTCTCCTGAAATATATCCACTCATTAATGGATTAGATGAATATGTTATAGGGTTATTAAAGCTCTGTTCACTTTTACTCATGTATACATTTGAATTTCTAAATAGTGGAAGAGTATTGGATTCAATTCCATAATTCACAGGGTGACTTCTGTCAATATTTGATTCAAAAATCGCACCACCTGTTTGTTGAGCTCCATAAAACTTTTCTCGATCTGAAAAAGAAACTCCTGAAGCTTTCAAATCATTAGTTAAAAACTCCAACTCATTTAGATTATTAGATACCCATTTTACAGAGTTTCTATAAGCAATTAGGTTACCACCACCATTAATATATTCGTTTATTTGTTCTGACCTTAGCTTTGATCCATTGTAATCTGGAAGAATAATATGAGAATATTTACTTAGATCTATGTATCTTAAATCATCTACATCAAGTTTAGTAATAGGTATATTATATCTTGTATCTAGTAAGTGCCATATTTCACCTGCGTCATAACTTCTAACACCATCACCTACAATTAATCCTATTTTAGGCTCATTTACAATTATGAAGTAATCTGATCCAAGGTCAATACCTGAAGTTATACCAGTAGCTTGAGATTCAAAGTTTATATTATACGTATTAGATATTTCTAATAATTTAATATAAATATCTTCAGAGCTCAAACTTTGATTTTGAACAGGAATAAGATAAGTTCCGAAATCAAACTCTTTACCGTTAATTGAGAATTTTCTTGTTGCAGTTTTAACTCTTATACCTTCTTTAATTAAATGATATACAGCAGCCTGTGCATAATATTCATGTGGTTCAAATAAATATGCATATTCAGATTTAGAATCAACATTTCCTACTGGTTTTTTTGTCTGTGTAACTTCTTCTCCAAATAACTTAGAAACACTTGACTTACTAAGATTATCTGTATATGAATAATTAACGTTGAATGCTAAAGGGAATGTCCACGCCGATACGTCATAAAATAAGCTATCCTTAAATTCAGTCTGAGTATAAAACATAGCATTTATAAGTGTCCTTTTTGGTTGATTCATTGGAATTATAAAACTATTGTCTTTTGTATATTTTTTTCCATTTAAAACAACATCTTCGGAAATCTTATTAAACTTGATTTTGTGGCTATTTAATAAATCTGCAAGATGATAAACTGTAGATTCATCTTTTAGCTTTCCAAAAACTATATTATCACTTGACTTTGGGTTTAATTCAATTTGATCGTCATAAAAATCTTTCATGTAATTTAAAAGCTTGACTCTCATATTTTTTGCAGCCTCAAGCGTAGAAAAGGCAGCGGTTAATTGGTTTCTTATAGTAAATGGAAAAGTCAATATACCGTTAACACTTTCTTGAATATGTCCCCTTGAACTTCCCTGTTCAAAAAGGATTCCTATACTTCCGTTTGCATCAGGATAAGTAGAAGCTTTACCAAAAAAGAAATCATCGTAATCTTCTTCAGAATAATATAGTGATCCAATTGAGTTTAGTGCTTTTTCATGGTATGTTCCTATTTCTCTTGTCAGAGCTTGATTTAAATCTGATATAAGAGGATTTTTTCTTTCAGGAACACCAGGTTGAAAGAAAAATGATGAATTTGTTCCCATCTCGTGGTGATCAGTTAGAATATTTGGTAACCATTCAGTAAACGTCTTTACCTTAGCATTTGTTTCAACAAGCTGATTTGGAAGCATATCTCTGTTTAGATCGAACCAGTAATGGTTTGTTCTTCCTCTTGGCCAGTACTGATTATACTCTCTGTCATTTGGGTCTGCTGTTAAACTTTGATTCTTATTACTGTTTGCCCATTGAGAAAAACGCTGAAGACCATCAGGATTAAAACTTGGATCTAAAAGAATTATAGTATTTTCAAGTAACTCTATAGTTTCTTGAGAATTACTAGCTAGTAAATGATACATTAAAGGTAAACTTGCATTTGAACCACTTGGCTCATCTCCATGTACGGAGAATCCCTGATATACAACTATTGGCATATTAGATACATCAATGTCTTTATTCTTAGAATTTGAAAGTTCTAAATGTTGTTTTCTTATTTCCTCTAATCTTGAATGATTTGATTCACTAGTAATTATCATCAACCATGAAGTTCTGTTTTCATATGACTTGCCTCTATTTACTAATTTAACTCTATTAGATGCTCTTGAAATCTCTTGAACATAATGGCTTAATTTGTCATGACTTATGTGGAATTCTCCAACCTCATGTCCAATGACGCTAAGGGGAGTAGGTATAGACTTGTTATATTCACTTAGATCCCCAAGGTAATAATCAAGACCAACCTGAGCATTTAAAAAAAGTGATGGAATTAAAAGTAATAAGAGTTTTTTCATAATGGTTTTTTAATTTATTGATCGTCGTTTTCAAAGTCAACATCAGCAAAGTCTTTTTCTTCATCGTTATTATCAGATTCTGAAGATTCATCTTTTTCTTTCTCTTTTTTTGAATCAAAGTCTTTGTCGTGTTTTTCACTGATTACTTCAGCACCTTTTTTATCTATTATAAAGTCACATGTTTCTTTAAGTGAATTATTGAATTCATCAAAATCTTCTTTGTATAAATAGATTTTATGTTTTTTGTAGTAAAATGTTCCATCTTCATTTGTAAACTTTTTACTTTCAGTTATTGTTAAATAATAATCTCCAGCCTTGGTTTCTCTTACATCAAAAAAATAAGTTCTTCTTCCAGCTCTTAATGCTTTTGAGAAAATCTCTTCAGCATTATATTCATTTTGGTTTTCCATAATTTAATTTTAGTCAAATATAATCAAATCTACTAAGTAATCTCACTGTTTTGCTTGTTGTATAACTCCTTATAATAACCATCAATTTTAATCAGGTTTTTGTGGGTCCCTTCTTGTATAATCTTTCCTTTTTCAAGAACAATAATTTTATCAGCATGCTTAACACATGAAACTCTGTGGCTAACAATTATAACTGATTTATTCTTAAAATTATTTTTTAAGTTTTTAATCAGTCTCTCCTCAGTATCTGTATCAAGAGATGAAAAGCAATCATCAAAAAGGTAGAGTGCTGAGTCTTTAACAAAGGATCTTGCTATTGAAACTCTTTGAACCTGGCCTCCTGATAATGTAACACCTCTTTCACCAAGTATTGTTTGATATCCACTTTCAAATTTGGCAATCTCTGAATCAATTTCAGATAACTTTGCAGCTTTTTTAACTTCGCTTTCTGTTGCATTTGGATTGCCAAATTGAATATTCTTAAATATACTTTCTGAAAACAAAAAATTATTTTGTGGAACATAGCTAAAAAGTTCTCTTAGGTTATTAATCTTAAATGATTTTATATCATTTTTATCATATGATATTAATCCCTTATTTGGATCATATACTCTACAAATAAGATCTAATAATGTAGTCTTTCCAGAACCTACTTTTCCAACTATTCCAAGCGTTGTTCCTTTATCAATTTTTAGGTTAAATGAATTAAAAACTTTTATTCCCGTTTGAGGGTATGTAAATGAAACATCCTTGAATTCAATATTTTTTGAATTTTTATCTTTTAAACTATAGTTACCATCATCTAGAGATGATTTTGAATCTAAAAATTCATTGATTCTTTTTTGAGATGCTTCTGCTTGTTTAACTATTGATGTAACCCATCCTACAAGAGTTACAGGCCATGTTAACATGTTTACATAAATTATGAACTCTGCTACTACTCCAATTTCAATATTCCCATTAATAAATTCTCTTCCGCCAATAAAAATTACAATTAAATTACTGAGTCCAATTAAAAAAAGAATGATTGGAAAAAACCATGCTTGAATCTTAGCAAGGCTTAAATTATTCTTAAAACTCATTAATGCATACCCGTCAAACTTATTAAAAATTATATTCTGAATATTAAATGACTTTAGGACAGATATTCCGCTAAAACTTTCTTGAGAATATGTAGATAGATCAGATAAACTTTCTTGAACTTTTGTGCTTTTGATATTTATAAGATTACTGATTCTATAGATAAAAACTGATAAAATCGGAAGAGGTATCAAACTAAAAAAAGTTAGTTTAGGTGCAACACTAAACATGTAAGTGATAATTACAATAAAAAGAACTATTGCATTGGTTCCGTACATTATTACTGGCCCATAATACATTCTTACTTTACTTACATCCTCACTTATTCTATTCATTAAATCACCTGTTCTGTTTCTTTTATAAAATATTTGATCTAAGGATTGATAATGAGCAAAGATTTCATTCTTCACATCATATTCAATATGTCTTGATACATTAATTATAGTTTGCCTCATTAAAAAAGTAAAGAAACCTGATATTAAGGAAGCACTTATAATTAAAATAATATTTGTCAAAAGAACTTCTCTGGTTTCAATTGCTGATATTGTATCGAGATTTAAATAATTTTCTATTGTGGTCATAGAATCACCAACCAGTCTAGGTGTAACAAGAGAAAATAGTCTTGCAATAATGGTAATAAATAATCCAATAAGTAACTTGCTTCTATATTTAAATAAGAATTTATTTAATCTTTGGAGTTCTTTCATAAAACCTAACAAATATAAACTTTAAAACTTCTAAAAATTTTATTATGAATCATAATTGTATAATTTTGCTATAGTTCTTTACAAATGTTAAACAGAAGACATATTCGTACATTAGTTGTTCAATCAATTTATTCAAATTCATTTGAATTAATTGATAATGATAAATTAAAAAATTACATAAACGAAAGTTCATCTTCTACTTTAGATCTCTTTTACAACTTAGTAGATTATTTAAAAGAAATTAATTTATTTTTTAATAATATTGAGTCAAAGAAATTTTCGTATCCATTTGTAACTGAAAACCCATATTTCTTCTTCTTTACTAAACTTAATGCAACATCTTTTAAGAGAAAGCAGATAATCAATTGGAATTTAAATCATAACTATATTATAGAAATTAGGGATCAAATAATTGAATTAAATAATGAATTTATAACTTCAAATAAGGATCATAACAAGTTAAGACTAGAATTTTTTATTAAATGTTACTCAGAAATAATTTTAAATTCAAATTTATTTTATGAATTTATCGAGGATCAAAATATTAATTGGGTAAATGATTTCCCATACGTAAATACATATATTATTAAGAATATTCAAAAAATTGATTTACAAAATCCTAAATCATTTCCTCTTCCATCTCTTTTTGATTTTCAAGAGGAAATAAAATTTGGTAGAGAACTATTTGATAAAATTATTGAAAATTATGATGATCTAAAATTTATCATTGAAGGTAGAACACCTAATTGGGATTCTGATAGAATTACCCAAATTGATTATGTAATTTTAGTTACTTCAATTGCCGAGTTAATCTACTTTTCGTCAATCCCAACTAAAGTTACAATCAATGAGTATATTGACATTGCCAAGGAATTCTCAACCCCAGCATCAGGAAAATTTGTTAATGGTGTCCTTGATAATATCGTAAAAGATCTTACAAAGCAAGGATTAATTGTTAAAACAGGTAGAGGTTTGATAACTTAATTTTGCTAATTTTGAAAAAAAAACAAAATGAAAAGCTACAGACATTTTATCATTTTTTTATTTTCATCACTGATTTTCATTTCCTGTAACGAATCTGCATCAAGTAAAATTAAATCTGATAATCAAAATAAAACTCAAGTTCAGCAGAGTTATGCTGAAATAACTTTTGATAGAATTTTCCATGATTTTGGAACAATTAAAGAAGGTGAGATTGCAAAAACAGTTTTTAGTTTCACTAATACAGGTGAAAATGATCTTTATATTGTTGACGCCATTGGAAGTTGTGGTTGTACAGTACCAAAATACCCTAAAAATATTGCTATTAAACCAGGGGAGAGTGGTGAGATTGAAGTTAATTTTGATTCTAATGGAAGACCTAGCTTACAGCAAAAAATGGTTAAAGTCTCTGCAAACACTCTATCTGGAGGTGAACTTTTACGAATACAAGCATTTGTTGAACCAAAAAATAATTAATTATGGAGTCACAGTTTCCTTATCTTATTTTAATAGCACTAGTCTTTTTGTTCTTTATTATAATACCTTCTATTAGAAGGAACAGTAAAGAAAAAAAGTTTTTAAATAACCTAAAAAGAGGTGATAGAATTATTACTAAATCAGGTGTTCATGCCAGAATAACTGAATTTGATTCTAAAAGTAACACATGTATTATAGAGACTATGGCTGGGAAACTTAAAATTGAAAAATCAGCTATTTCACTGGAGTTATCATCTAACATTAAAACTTAATGTATAGTATACTAAGAAAAATTCTTTTCCTTTTTGATGCTGAATTAATACATGAATTTTCTGTCCACTCAATAAAAATTTTTAATAAAATACCTTTAATTGACATTCTGATTAAAAAGTGTTTTTGTATAAGTGATAAAAAGCTAGAGAGGAATATATTAGGTCTAAAATTTAAGAACCCTGTTGGTTTAGCTGCAGGATTTGATAAGAATGCTGAGTGTTACAATGAATTTTCTAATTTTGGATTTGGCTTTATCGAAATAGGAACAGTTACCCCAATGCCTCAGCCAGGCAATCCCAAAAAAAGAATTTTTAGACTTGCTGAAGATAAATCTTTAATTAATAGACTTGGGTTTAATAATAAAGGAATATTAGAGGTAGTTGATAATCTAAAGAAAAAAAGAGATATTATTATTGGAGCAAATATTGGAAAAAATTATTTTACTCAAAATAATGATGCCCATAGCGATTATTTGAAATGTCTTTCAGACCTTAATGAATTCGTTGACTATTTTGCAATTAATATTAGTTCTCCTAATACTAAAGGTTTAAGAGATCTACATGATAAAAGTCTTTTAAAACCCTTCCTAGAAAAACTAGTAAAATTCAATAATAAACAAATGAATAAAAAACCTTTGCTTCTTAAAATTTCTCCTGATTTGAATGAAGAGCAAATAGCCGATATTGTAGTTTTAATTAAAGATTTAAAGCTAGATGGGATTATTGCCACAAATACTACAGTTTCTAGAGATGGGGTTACTTCGAAACATAAAACCCAAGAAGGTGGAATGAGTGGTAAATTGCTAACACAAAAGAGTAATGCTATAATCAAATTTTTAAGAAAAAGCTTGGGAGAAAAATTTCCAATTATCGGAGTTGGAGGTATAATGAGCGCAGATGATGCTATTGAGAGATTAAACTCAGGAGCAGATCTAATTCAACTATATACAGGCTTTATCTACAAAGGACCTTCCTTAATAAAAGAAATTAACAAGGCAATTATTAATCAAAGTAACTAAAGCTTTCATCAGCTTTAATATTCTTCAAAGTCTCGTAAATTAATTTAATAACGTTCTCAACATCATCTTTTTGAACCATTTCTACAGTAGTATGCATATATCTTAATGGTAATGATATTAATGCTGAAGGAACTCCTCCATTGCTATATGCAAATGCATCTGTATCTGTCCCTGTATATCTTGATGAAGCTGCTCTTTGAAATGGTATTTTATTTTTCTCAGCTGTATTTATAATTTTTTCTCTCAGGTTGTTTTGAACTGCAGGTGCATAGGATATTACAGGTCCTTTCCCAATTTTAACGTCTCCTTCCTTCTTTGCATCAATCATTGGGGTAGAGGTATCATGAGTTACATCAGTAACTATTGCAACATTTGGCTTTAAAGTATTTGTTATCATCTCGGCACCTCTTAAACCGATCTCCTCTTGAACAGAATTCGTAACATAAAGACAAAATGGAAGTTTATCTTTATTTTCTTTTAGTAATCTTGCGACCTCTGCTATCATGAATCCACCAGCTCTGTTATCAATTGCTCTACAAATAAATTTATTCTTATTTATAATTTGAAATGAATCAGGATATGTTATGACACATCCAACATGGACTCCCATTTTTTCAACTTCTTTTTTATCTTTTGCCCCTATATCAATAAAGATGTTATCAACTTTCGGGGGTGCTTCTTTCGAATAATCCCTAACATGAATAGCAGGCCAACCAAAAACTCCTTTTACAATTCCTTTTTTAGTGTGAATATTAACCCATTTAGATGGAGCAATCTGATGATCACTGCCACCATTTCTAATAACATATATTAGACCATTATCTGTTATATAATTAACATACCATGAAATTTCATCAGAATGTCCTTCAATAACAACTTTAAATTTTTTGTCTGGATTTATTACTCCAACGGCTGTACCATAGTTGTCAGTTATGAAATCGTCTACATATGGTTTTAAATATTTCATCCATATTTTTTGACCATTACTTTCATATCCAGTTGGCGCAGCGTTGTTTAGATATTCTTCAAGAAACTTTAATGATTTTGAGTTAAGTACTTTCATAATTTTTAAAAAATCAAAATTAACAATTATTACTTAACATCTTATTAAATTTGCACAATGAAATATTATTTATTTCTATTATTTATCTTTTTTTCAAATAGTTTGATCTGTCAAGATGATATTGAAGAACTGGATTTTCTTTTTCCAGGAGATTCTATACCTACAAACACATTCATGCTTGATGAAGTAACAGTATTCCAACCCTTAAAATTTAATGATGATGAGGAAATTAAAAGATATGTAATACTAAGATATAGAGTTAAAAAAGTTTATCCATATGCAAAACTTGCATCAGAAAGAATGAATAGAATTGATTCTAGAGTTGACTCAATCAATTCCAAAAGAAAGAAAAGGCTTTATTTGAAAAAACTCGAAAAGTTCGTTTATGACGAGTTTTCTGATGAATTAAGAAAATTATCAAGATCTCAAGGAAGAATTTTAGTAAAATTATTAAATCGACAAACAGGGTTGACTGCACATAAAATTGTTTCTGAATATAGAAATAAGTTTAGAGCTCTTTTATATAATACTGCTGCATCTTTTTATTCTATTTCATTAAAGGATGAGTATGAGCCATTTGATGATTATGAAGACTACTTAATTGAGGATATACTTCAAAGGTCATTCTCTGATGGTTCATTAGAAAAACAAGATTATGCTCTAGATTTCAATTTGGATACTCTATATGAGTTTTGGAAAGAGAAAAAATAGTCTTAAAAAAGTGTTGATAAATAATATAAAACATTGACATTTAGCACTTAAAGATTTCATAAATTTACCATCCAAAAAAAAAGTAAAATAAAATCTAAATATTGTTTAAAAACAATAAAAAAGATTCTATATTTGCAGCCGCAAAAAGATTTATTGCTATCTGCAATAATTTTTTTTGGTTAGTTCATTGAAAATATTGAAAATGACAGCGCGTATCAATTAAGATACAAACTAGCAAACCAAACATTTTGAAACATAGTCAATTCAGAGTCGTATAATTTATTAAAAATACTACAACGAAGAGTTTGATCCTGGCTCAGGATGAACGCTAGCGGCAGGCTTCATACATGCAAGTCGAGGGGCAGCATAAATTACTTGTAATTTGATGGCGACCGGCGAACGGGTGCGTAACGCGTATGCAACTTACCTTTTACTAGAGAATAGCCAAGAGAAATTTTGATTAATGCTCTATGTTCTTATTTACTCGCATGAGTAAATAAGCAAAGCTCCGGCGGTAAAAGATGGGCATGCGTCCTATTAGCTTGTAGGTGAGGTAATGGCTCACCTAAGCTCCGATAGGTAGGGGTCCTGAGAGGGAGATCCCCCACACTGGTACTGAGACACGGACCAGACTTCTACGGAAGGCAGCAGTAAGGAATATTGGACAATGGAGGCAACTCTGATCCAGCCATGCCGCGTGAAGGAAGACGGCCTTATGGGTTGTAAACTTCTTTTATACAGGAAGAAACCTTTCCACGTGTGGAAAGTTGACGGTACTGTAAGAATAAGGATCGGCTAACTCCGTGCCAGCAGCCGCGGTAATACGGAGGATCCAAGCGTTATCCGGAATTATTGGGTTTAAAGGGTCCGCAGGCTGTTTGTTAAGTCAGAGGTGAAATCCTACCGCTCAACGGTAGAACTGCCTTTGATACTGGCAAACTTGAGTTATTGTGAAGTAGTTAGAATGTGTAGTGTAGCGGTGAAATGCATAGATATTACACAGAATACCGATTGCGAAAGCAGATTACTAACAATATACTGACGCTGAGGGACGAAAGCGTGGGTAGCGAACAGGATTAGATACCCTGGTAGTCCACGCCGTAAACGATGGTCACTAGCTGTTCGACGTACATTGGTACGTTGAGTGGCTAAGCGAAAGTGATAAGTGACCCACCTGGGGAGTACGCTCGCAAGAGTGAAACTCAAAGGAATTGACGGGGGCCCGCACAAGCGGTGGAGCATGTGGTTTAATTCGATGATACGCGAGGAACCTTACCAGGACTTAAATGTAAGTTGCATGATTCAGAAATGAATCTTTCTTCGGACTACTTACAAGGTGCTGCATGGTTGTCGTCAGCTCGTGCCGTGAGGTGTCAGGTTAAGTCCTATAACGAGCGCAACCCCTATCGTTAGTTGCCATCAAGTAAAGTTGGGAACTCTAGCGAAACTGCCGGTGCAAACCGAGAGGAAGGTGGGGATGACGTCAAATCATCACGGCCCTTACGTTCTGGGCTACACACGTGCTACAATGGTCGGTACAGAAAGCAGCCACTATGCGAATAGGAGCTAATCTTTAAAACCGATCTCAGTTCGGATCGCAGTCTGCAACTCGACTGCGTGAAGCTGGAATCGCTAGTAATCGGATATCAGCCATGATCCGGTGAATACGTTCCCGGGCCTTGTACACACCGCCCGTCAAGCCATGGAAGCTGGGGGTACCTAAAGTCGGTGACCGAAAGGAGCTGCCTAGGGTAAAACTAGTGACTGGGGCTAAGTCGTAACAAGGTAGCCGTACCGGAAGGTGCGGCTGGAATACCTCCTTTCTAGAGAAAGACGACCTGACTATAGCATCAATCCTTTGCGTTTGCTTGCTGTCATTTTTTTTTAACCCTTAATAGTATCTCTAAAAGAGTCTCGTAGCTCAGCCGGTTAGAGCGCTACACTGATAATGTAGAGGTCGGCAGTTCGAGTCTGCCCGAGACTACTATATTCCATTTTGGAAAAAAGGGGGATTAGCTCAGCTGGCTAGAGCGCCTGCCTTGCACGCAGGAGGTCATCGGTTCGACTCCGATATTCTCCACTATTCTTAATGTAAATTAAGATTAAGAGTTCATTGACATATTGAAAATATCAAGTACAATTCATTAACTATTCAGTTATCCAATTTAATAGTTATTTGAGATTGTACAGAGTTAACGTAAATATGTATTTAATACTGTTATTATTAAATACAAAATAATTTTACAATTTAAGAAAGAGTTAAGAGTTACTTGTAACTTTTGAAAAGTTACAATAGGCTAATTAAGAGCGTAAGGGGAATGCCTTGGCTCTCAGAGGCGATGAAGGACGTGATAAGCTGCGATAAGCTGTGGGGAGTGGCACAAACACTTTGATCCGCAGATTTCCGAATGGGGTAACCCGGCATATTGAAGATATGTCACACTGTAAAGTGAGCGAACCTGGTGAACTGAAACATCTAAGTAACCAGAGGAATAGAAAACAAAAGTGATTCCGCTAGTAGTGGCGAGCGAACGTGGAACAGCCTAAACCTATGTTGTTACGGCAATATAGGGGTTGTAGGACCTCAACATTTAATGCTAATAGAACTAGAATTTACTGGAAAGTAAAACCATAGAAGGTGATAGTCCTGTATAGGTAATTGATGTTATTAATAGAGGTATCCTGAGTAGTACGGGGCACGTGAAACCTTGTATGAATCTGCCAGGACCATCTGGTAAGGCTAAATACTCCTGAGAGACCGATAGTGAACTAGTACCGTGAGGGAAAGGTTAAAAGAACCCTGAATAAGGGAGTGAAATAGATCCTGAAACCTTACGCTTACAAGCGGTCGGAGCACATTTATGTGTGACGGCGTGCCTTTTGCATAATGAGCCTACGAGTTACCTTTGCTAGCTTGGCTAATCCATTCAGTGGAGCAACCGTAGCGAAAGCGAGTCTGAATAGGGCGAATTTGTTAGCAGTGGTAGACGCGAAACCTAGTGATCTATCCATGGGCAGGTTGAAGCTGTAGTAACATACAGTGGAGGACCGAACCCGTTGACGTTGAAAAGTCTTGGGATGACCTGTGGATAGGGGTGAAAGGCCAATCAAACTAGGAAATAGCTCGTACTCCCCGAAATGCATTTAGGTGCAGCGTTAAAATAAGTTTCATAGAGGTAGAGCTACTGATTGGATGCGGGGGTTTCACCACCTACCAATTCCTGACAAACTCCGAATGCTATGAAATGTTTTTTAGCAGTGAGGGCATGGGTGCTAAGGTCCATGTCCGAGAGGGAAAGAACCCAGACCATCAGTTAAGGTCCCAAAGTATATACTAAGTTGAAAAAACGAGGTTTGACTGCCCAGACAGCTAGGATGTTGGCTTGGAAGCAGCCATTCATTTAAAGAGTGCGTAACAGCTCACTAGTCGAGCGGTCGAGCATGGATAATAATCGGGCATAAGTATATCACCGAAACTATGGCAATATTTATATTGGGTAGGGGAGCATTCTATTCTGCGTTGAAGGTAAACTGTGAGGTTTGCTGGAGCGTATAGAAACGAAAATGTAGGCATAAGTAACGATTAGGGGTGCGAGAAACACCCCCTCCGAAAAACTCAGGTTTCCTCAGCCATGCTAATCAGCTGAGGGTTAGTCAGGACCTAACGCGAACCCAAATGGGGTAGTGGATGGACAACCAGTTAATATTCTGGTACCTGCTTAACAACAAAAGTGACGGAAAAGCAATGTCATTGCGCACTGACGGATGTGCGTTGAAATCACTGTTAAGGTGATGATAGTACACCGATTCTTCGGATGAGGTGATAATATGGCGGACCTTTTTCCAAGAAAAACAAGTTAAGCAGCCTGTACTGTAAACCGACACAGGTAGTTGGGATGAGTATTCTAAGGAGCTCGAGAGATTCATGGATAAGGAACTAGGCAAATTTGACCCGTAACTTCGGGAGAAGGGTCGCCTACTTTATTGTAGGCCGCAGTGAAAAGGTCCAAGCGACTGTTTATCAAAAACACAGGACTCTGCTAAGTCGAAAGACGATGTATAGGGTCTGACACCTGCCCGGTGCTGGAAGGTTAAGTGGAGATGTTAGCTTCGGCGAAGCATTGAAATGAAGCCCCAGTAAACGGCGGCCGTAACTATAACGGTCCTAAGGTAGCGAAATTCCTTGTCGGGTAAGTTCCGACCTGCACGAATGGTGTAACGATTTGGACGCTGTCTCATCCATGAGCTCGGTGAAATTGTAGTATCGGTGAAGATGCCGATTACCCGCTACGGGACGAAAAGACCCCGTGCACCTTTACTATAGCTTCGTATTGATATTGGATAAGTAATGTGTAGGATAGGTGGGAGACTTTGATTAAGCGTCGCCAGGCGTTTATGAGTCGCTGTTGAAATACCACCCTTTGCTTCTCTGATATCTAACCCTTTCGAGGGGACAGTGCGTGGTGGGTAGTTTGACTGGGGTGGTCGCCTCCAAAAGAGTAACGGAGGCTTCTAAAGGTACCCTCAACACGCTTGGTAACCGTGTGTAGAGTGCAATGGCATAAGGGTGCTTGACTGAGAGACTGACAAGTCGATCAGGTTGGAAACAAGAGCATAGTGATCCACTGGTTCCGCATGGAAGGGCCAGTGCTCAAAGGATAAAAGGTACGCCGGGGATAACAGGCTGATCTCCCCCAAGAGCTCAAATCGACGGGGGGGTTTGGCACCTCGATGTCGGCTCGTCACATCCTGGAGCTGGAGAAGGTTCCAAGGGTTGGGCTGTTCGCCCATTAAAGTGGCACGCGAGCTGGGTTCAGAACGTCGTGAGACAGTTCGGTCTCTATCTGTAGTGGGCGTTAGAAATTTGAGAGGATCTGTCTTCAGTACGAGAGGACCGAGATGGACTGACCTCTAGTGTACCGGTTGTTACGCCAGTAGCATCGCCGGGTAGCTATGTCGGGAATGGATAAGCACTGAAAGCATCTAAGTGCGAAACCAACCTCAAGATGAGATTTCTTTTAAGGGTCGTTGGAGACTACAACGTTGATAGGTCACAAGTGTAAAGGCAGTAATGTCAGAGCTGAGTGATACTAATTACCCGTAAGTCTATTGTAACAAACTTTCTTAGTTGTTAGCTTGATATTTTCAAATGTTTATGACCTTAATAAAATTTTAAGGTGGTTATAGCGATAGGGCTCACCTCTTCCCATACCGAACAGAGAAGTTAAGCCTATCAGCGCAGATGGTACTGCTATTAGTGGGAGAGTATGTCGCCGCCTTTATCTTATAAAATAAAACCCCTTTAATTAGGGGTTTTTTTTTACTTTACACTTATGAAAAAGACTTTTGCTCTTTTACTTATATTAACTCTATCTAATTCATGCTCACAAGTAAAAAAAGAACTAACAAATTCACTTTGGGAACAAGAGGGTTATGATAGAATCCTAAAGATTGGAGATTCTGACTATATATATTATAATAAAGATAATTATAGTTGCTCTGAACTGGCTCAAGGAGATTTTAATGGTAGGTTTAAAATTATTCAGCACAAAGAGAACCTATTAATTCTGAATCCTGGAGGAATAGTTGACTATAGATTTAAGAGGATTACTGAAATACCCAATATATGTAATGGAGAAAGTAAAGAGAAAGACAATTCTTATGTATTGAATTTCAATTCATTTTGGGAAACATTTGACAAGAACTACGCTTTCTTTAAAGAAAGAAACATTAATTGGCAGAATGTATATGATGAGTATTTGCCAAAGGTTAAAGCTATCAATTCAGATACATCTTTTGGGATATTATTAAAAGAGATTGTAAATGAATTTAATGATAGTCATATAAGGTTAGAGCTACCTGAAACAAGTGAATCAAAAACTTTTAATAGTTCATATTCAAAGGGCGATATTCTAAATAATATTACAACTAAATATCTCACTAAATCTCATCAGTATAATGATGGGCTTATTCGTTGGGGATTAACTACTAATAGTGATATTGGATATATTGGAATTACTGATATGAATGGTTTTTCAAATTCAAAAGAATCAAATCAACCTCTTGAAGAATTTGAAAATGAGATTAAGGGAGTTGAGTTTATTATGAGTAAAGTTTTAGAAGATTTAAATAATACAAACTCAATTATTATTGACTTAAGATTTAATGGAGGAGGATATGAAACTGTATCATTGAAGTTATTAAGTTATTTTATAAATGAGGAAAAGCATATTCTTTCAGTTAAATCTAAAACTAAAGATGGTTTTACACCTATTCAGAAGTATAATATTAAACCCTCTCAAATAAGCAACAAGACTATTTATATACTTACCTCACCATTTTCGGCAAGTGCAACTGAAATATTTGTTTTAGGTTCTTTGACTTATAATAACTTTAAAAGAATGGGTTCAAAAACATCAGGTATATTTTCAGAGATATTATGGAAGCAGCTTCCAAATGGTTGGGAATATAGTTTATCTAATGAGGTTTATATGGATACAAATAACAAATCCTATGAGGGAGATGGAATTAATGTTGATCTAGATACTGGTTATCCAATCAAAAGAGATGAGTTTTATAATAGCTTCTTTAATTCAAATAAATTTTCAGATAAACTCATTGAAGATTTAATCAAAAAATAATAGATTACTAGAATTTACTTTCTTTTCTTAAATGGTATTGAATAAGTTAAAGTGTAATTAAATCCACTTCCCCAGGTGTTGTCGTCAGTCACCTTATTAAATCCTGGAATAAAAAGATTATCAAAGTTTGAAGGTTTTGTGTCTGATAATAATTTATTTAATCTTAAGCTAATTCCAAGATATATGTTTTTAAATGTTTCAACCTTAACTCCTGTTACAATTTCAATCCAGTTTCCGTTTAAATTATTGTGAGTTATATTCTCATAACCGTTATCAACTAAATTTGAAAAATAAGCATCACCACTTCTAACTGTATAGCTATCAACTTTATTTGAGAATGAAGAAGAGGCATATCTAAGACCAACATATATTGAGTTATCCATTCCAACCCAATTATTGAACATGTTATAATCAAATCCTATTTTTAGATAATTACCAACTGAATTAAAATTAATGTTCTCATCTTCAATATATCTATCAATCGACCCATATTCACCAGCTAAATAAAGATCATCAGTTATTTGTAAATCACCCACAATTTCATAGCTTAAGTTATCATCATTAGATGAAGATATTATTGGGTTTGATAAATCAATACCAAACCTTAATTTATTTATATTCAATAATTTATCTTTCTTCTTTAAACTGTCACTTTCTGTATTTTCTGTTTGAGAAAATATAGAGTTAAGTGAAAAGATGAAGCTAATAATGAATAAGAATATTTGTTTTTTCTTCATTAAAAATTGAATCATTTTCTATACTTACTTCTTTTATCCAACCATGATATTTTGATATCTCTGTATCTGATTTTACAATAAAATTTGATATATATCCACAAGATCTATTAAGGTATTTATGTATTGTTTGATGATGAATAGTAACAGTATCTAAAACTTTGTTGTATTCAAGAATATATTCTGTTTTATTTGAACTAGCAATTAAAGGAAGTTTTAAATCATTTCCATCAATTCCTTCAATTACTGAATCTAACCCAATTCCTCTAATACTCTCTAGAGAAATACTTTTAGGTCCTTTACTGTTGTAGTCAATAAAACCAATTGTAATTCTGCTTGTATTTTCAGACCCTTCAATACAAATGTCATCTTTTTCGCATCCAAGAATAATTATTACAAATAAGAAAAGAATATTATGATACCTCTTAATCATGAGATTAAATATTTTCAAAATTACTATATTTATAACAAATCAAAATTCTTTTAAATTGATAGAAAAAACTTCAAAAGATTTATCACAATTTCACTTAGATCTCGAAAAGAAATATGGTGCCCACGATTACCATCCACTTCCAGTTGTTTTAGAAAAGGGTGAGGGTGTATTTATGTGGGATGTAAATGGAAAAAAGTATTATGACTTTCTATCAGCTTATTCAGCTGTTAACCAAGGTCATTGTCATCCCGAATTAGTTAGTTTAATAAAAAATCAAGCTGAGACGCTTACATTAACATCAAGAGCTTTCCATAATAATAAGCTTGGTGAATATATGGAGTTTGCTACAAAGTTATTTGGATTTGATCAGTTACTTCCCATGAATACAGGTGCTGAAGGTGTTGAGACTTCAATTAAATTATCAAGAAAATGGGGATATTTAAAAAAGAAAGT
>Ga0255784_10000700_pt1 | contig 27481 bp, 18 predicted proteins | sample 101ome_14_FD_179982 | JGI IMG/M metagenome (GOLD analysis project Ga0255784, IMG submission 179982) | Coastal salt marsh microbial communities from the Groves Creek Marsh, Skidaway Island, Georgia - 101403AT metaG (version 2) | ecosystem: Environmental > Aquatic > Marine > Intertidal zone >...
CATGTGATCGCACGCGTGTGATCGCACGCATTTGATCGCATCCCATCCAACCCTCGACCTATCCCGATCGCGATCGAATGAATCATCGTCATCGATCGTTCGCACGCACCGTCATCGTCGTCGTTCGCTTGACACCGACGACTCGGCGCGTCGGCACCGAGAGAGAACCCGTCGTCGAAATCGTCATCGTCATCGCCATCGAAGTCGAAATGAAATCGTCCTCGACCCGCGCGCGCGTCTGTGCGGACGACGACGATCGATCGATCGTGGACGAGTCCGCGTCGTGCGACCGGGTCTATGGGTCGATCGATATATGGGCGTGTATACATATACAGTAGTGTACTACGTACCGTATTTTACGGAAAAGATACCTATACCAGATATCCGAATCGAGGGGAGACGACGATTTCGACGATTTCGACGATTTCGACGATTTGGACGACGAGGAGAGAGTGTGAATGATGTGAACTACACTTGGCGGTCGATCATGTACTGGACGGCGGTGACGACGTCGGTGGCGCGCTTGACGACGGTTTTTTCCATCTCGCTGGCGTAAGGCACGGGGGCGTCCTCCATGCAGAGACGCATGATGGGGGCGTCGAGTTCGTCGAAGAGGTTTTCGGCGACGATGGCGGAGAGGGTGGCGCCGACGCCTCCGGTGCGCGTGGATTCGTCGAGAATGCAGAGCTTGTGGGTGCGTTGGAGAGAGGTTTGAATCGTCTTCCAGTCGACGGGTTTCAAACACGTGAGTTCGATGAAATCGGCGTCGATACCGCGAGCGTTGAGCTCGGCGATCGCTTCCTCGGTTTCCTTGACGCCGTGGAGGTAGGTGACGATGGTGACAGCCTTGTCGTTCTTGACGGATTCATCGCTCGCCAATTTGTGGACGGTGGACTTGTGAAGCGGAAGGAAAGAATCGGGCGTCACCGGTCCGCGAGACTTCATCATCTTGACCGGGAGCAACAAGACGCCGGGGCCGTTGTCGCGAATCATAGACTTGGCCAAACCGTACGCCTCTTGCGGCTTGGAGGCGGAGCAAATCTTCAAACCGGGGATGCCCATGATGTAGGCGTGGAACGGTTGGGAGTGTTCGGCGCCCAAAGATTGGTTCGGGGCGGTACCGCCCGCGCCGATGACCGTCATCGGCATCTTGAATTGACCGCCGGTGGTGGCGTACGTGTTCCCGGCGGAGGAGAGCTCCGCCATGCCGTAAATGCCAAAGTTGGCATTCATGAGCTCGACGATCGGACGATACCCGTTCATGGCTTCGCCGAGCGCCTTACCCATAAAGTGACCCTCATCGATGATCTCATCCGCCGCGCGAAGCGTGCCGAACGCTTGTTGCGTGTTGGCCGGAATGTTGTACGACGAACCGGCTTGGAGATCCTCGGCGTGCGCCACGCACGTCGGGTCTCGCAACATCTCTTCGAGAATGGCGAGGTTCACGGCGTCACCGATGGAGATGCCTCGCGGATCGGTGCACATCGCTCGGAGCGCTTCGATGCGCGACTTGAGGGCGGTCAAGGTTTCAGCCGGGACGATTCTCTCCGTCACCGCGGCGGCGGATTCGAGACCCTCCTCGGGTTCGCGCGCGGCGTAATCGACGGCGCCGCTCGGATCCGGGTACTCGAGCTCGGCGGCCAAGTTGGCCGGCGGCGGCGGAGACGCGTCCGCAAAGTCCAACGCGCGTTTCACTTCCTCTTGCGCCTTCTTCGTCTCAGCCTTGAGATCGACGCGAGCGGCGTCGGAGGACTGCTCGAAAATTTTAATCGGGTCGCACTCGGCGCGCGCCCAACGCTTTTCATCCTTACGGTTGCGTTCGTGCTCCGGATCCGCCGGCGAGTGACCGTTGAAACGGAAAGTGTGCACTTGCAAGATGGCCGGGCCCTTGGTGCGGACGTGGTTGATGGCCGCGCGACCGACGCGAAGGACGTCTTGCACGTTTTGGCCGTCGACGAGGACGCCCGGAACGCCGTAGTGCTTCCCTTGGTTGAACACCTCTTGGTTCGCGGCGACATCCTTGGTGAAGGTGTTGATGGCGCGACCGTTATCGATGACCAAGAACAAGATGGGCAAGTTTTCCTTGGCCGCCGCGTTCAAGCATTCAGCCATGCGGCCGTTTTGAGCGCCACCCTCGCCGACGAAGACGACGGTGATGCGATCGTGCGCGTCCTCACGGCCTAGCATCTTATCGAGCACGATGGAGCGCGCGGCGCCGACGGCGTACGGCAATTGCTCGGCGACGAGCGCCCAACCACCTTGGAAGTTGGTCTCCATGTCGTACACGTGCATGGACCCCCCAGTACCGCGGCAAGTGCCGCCATCCTTACCGAACAACTCGGCCATGACGGCGCCGCTGTCGACGCCGCACGAGATGGCGTGGCAGTGATCCCGGTAGTACGAGTGCTTCAAGTCATCCGTACGGATAGCATCCGCCAAGAGCGCCGGAATAGACTCTTGCCCGTTATCGAGGTGCATGAAACCACGAATCTTACCCGCCATGTACGCTTGGTTGCACTCGTTTTCAAAGTCGCGGCAGAGCTGCATCATGTAATACGCCTTGCTCAAATCCTCATCCGACAACGACTCACAGCGCTTCAACTCCTCATCCGTCGCCCCGAACTCCTCCTTCAACACCTGCTTCGCCTTATCCCACGGCGTTTCGATGCGAAATCGCTCCAAATTCGCCGGCGGACCCGCCGTCTTCGCCGCCGCCGCCGCGCACCGTCCCGCGCCGCGCGGCTTGGTCGCGCGCGCGCGGTACGTCGTCGCGCACGAGGCGCGCATCACTCCCTGCATCTCGCGCGAATGTTCGTGTTGAGCACACGATTTGATCCTGCACGTCGCGCGATCGTCGTCAGTCCACGGTACGTGCCGTCGCGTCCCGCGCCGTCGTGGAGATCGCGCATCCGAGGGTCAGCATCCATCTCGCGCCCCTCGCGCGCGCTTGCGCGCGTCGACATCCCCGAAAACGCATCAAGACTATAGAACGACACGCGGTCGTTCGTAACGCGAGTCGCGCGAGACGCATCGCGCGCGCGTCGACGCACCGTTCGTGCGGGAATGACGCGACAATCCGCGCGTCGGCGCCGTCGAGACGCGTGGATAGGTGTGTACCGGGTACACATGATGGGTCGTGACCCACCAACGTCATCGAGATCATATCCATCAACGCATCAACCGAGCTGAGGTGGACGCGCGCGAGAGGTTGTTTGGCGCGTGTACGATGGCAAATTCTACGACTAGAGCGCGATGGTGAGATCGTTTGAGTGAACGAACCCGAACCCGACGATGATCCACGCCAGTGGACCGATGATCCACACGAGATTGGCGAAGAGGACGACGGCACGAGACGTCGCCGACGCGCCGACGTCGTAGCGGTTGTGGCGATAGTTGACAAAGTAAAACACCGTACCGTAGAACATTTGATAGTTCATGACGACGGTGACGACGCCCAGGGTGCGAGGGGAGATGGCGGCGATGAGAGGTACGACCGGAAATCCGGTGACGGCGATGGAGAGGGCGACGGTGGGGACGAGAGTGGTGAAACCGTTGCCGACGTCGATCCAAAAGCTCCACGACGTGTGTTGAACGTACGAGGGATCGAGCGAGGCGTATTGGGCGAAGATGATCGACCAGTACTTGAGCGATAGCGCCTGGGAGAGAGTGATGTCCTCGAATAAACATAACGGCGACGGTAACACCTGCGCGAGGGCAACGTCGGCGGTCGGTCGATCGGGTCAGTCGTCGAGTCGTCAAAGGGGCGCGCGCTCTCTCGTTCCGTTCGCGCGCGCGCCCACGCACCTTGTCGCCAAACTTTTTAATGTACCCCTCGTGTAAGCGCTGAACGTTCTCTCTATACACCCACAGCGCGATCTCCCACACGCATATCAACGCGTTGACGGCGTTAAACAGTAACAACGATGCGAGTTTCCAATCGATGACGCTCGCGAGCTCGAGGTACGCGCCGCTCTCGAGCGCGCCCGGCGCGCGTCTCGAGGCGTCGGCGACGACGAAGGGCACCCAGAGGGTGGCGACGAAGGCGCAGACGTACGCGAACGCGATCATGGCGGCGAGAGAGACCGCGCGCGGTCGTGGGCGCGCGTCTGAGGGCACGCGCCCGATGCGCCCAAACGATGATGATGGGCGCGATGATAAACGTTGTACGTTCGGACATTTGGACTATATCTACCATAAACTATGATGGAGCGTTTTCGTGAGCGTTTTCGCGGCAACATCCGCGTCGAATCCTCCCGCCGACGTCACCGCGCGTCGACGACGCGAGTCGCGCGCGCGCACGAGACGCCGACGCCGACGACCACCACCACCGTGAGGACGCGCGACGTCTCTCTCGCGCGCGGGTGGACGCGACCGGCGCGCGACGCGCGAGCGAACGCGGGACGAGACGACCCATGTTGCCCACCGCGCGCGAGACAGAGACGCCGAGCGACGCGCCGGGGAACGAGCTCGATCTGGTGTTCGCGCTCGACGACGAAGAATCCGACGCGAGCGCGTTCGACGCGGAGGGCGCGAGCGACGACACCGTCGGGGCGTGGAACGATGTGTTGGAGGCGTTCGAGTCGTACTGCGCGAGAGGATTCTCGGGCGACGGTTTCGACGTCGACGAATTGTTGCGTGAATTTTTGATCGATCCGACGCCGATGGGGGAGAAGGAGACGAAGAAGAGCACGAGTGACGATGGAGACGCGTCGTCTCGCGCGCGAGAGGCGGCGGCGCGAGCGATTCGAAGACACATCGCGAATGCGCTGCGAGACTCGACGCGCATCGCGGAGAACGACGACGAGCGAGAGATGACGCGACGAGAGGCGAAGGACGTCCCCACGGCGATCAAGTACATTCGGGCGCGCGTGAACGGCAAGGTTCGTTCTTTGCGCGCCGCTGGAAAGTCGAAACCGGAGATGAACCGATGGGTGATTTTGCGCGACATCTTCGTGGCCGACCTCAGAAGTTTCGGCGAACGCATGCGCGAATTCGAAACTCTCGCCGGGTATGTGCTGCCGCCGCCCGATCTGAACCTTCCGGATGCTCGTTCGCTCGTACAAAAGAAGATCAAAGAAACGCTCGAGGATGTTGTGGACAAGTTTGACGAATCCTTCGACCACCTCGACGCTGTCGTGAAGCGCTCGAAGGCTTTAAAATCGAATTCGCGAGCGTCCTCCGGAACGACGACGGAGGCATCGAGCGACACGCGCGAGGAACAATTGAACAGCGGACAAGGGAGACACAAAAAGTATGCGCGACAAGTCCTCGCCGCGTGGCTCTGGGAACACTTTTATCCCACGGACGAGCGATTGAAACCGATTCCCACTCGCGCCGAAAAGGAGGCGCTCGCGAATCAAACCGGTCTAACCGTGACGCAAGTTGGCGATTGGTTCGTCAACGCGCGCGCGAGACTCTGGAAACCGTACATCGAAGGTTTAATTCGAGGCGTGTACGACGACTCGACGGTGAAAAAGGCTTTGGACTTACGGGTGAACGCGTCGGCGGCGTAACCCGACTGACGAAATCGAGGCACCGCCGCCGTCGGAAACGTTGATGATGATGATGATGATGAAATAACACACACTGTACTCTGTCGATCGAATCGTCGTCGTGCATACATACTCGAGCGCGCTCAGATGACGAGCGCGTCATCCGTGGCGTCTTGCATGTGCGCCTCTTGTTCCGCTTGATAGGCTAAAAACTCTTCGCTCGGTTTCGGATGCTTTTGTCCCTCCTCCGAGTCGTAAAAATCCTTCACCTTTGGAATGTGCTCCGGAACGATCACCTGTCCGACGTAATTCGGATCCGCCCCGTGATGTTTCAACCGTTCCATCGCCTCTTCGTTTTGCATGTTCTCCGCCCACACGTACGCCGTGTCGCCGGCATTGTTGCTCGCGTTCACCTTGGCTCCCAGTTCAACGAGCAAATCCACGCCCTCGGCCCATCCCTCGTACGCCGCGCACATGATGGGCGTCGATCCCGCGCCGTCAACCTCGTTCACGTCTTCACCGTTCGCGCACAATTCGCGCACGAGCGCCGCGTTTCGATTAAACGTCGCGCGGTGCACGCGCATCTTCCCCACCGTGCCTCGTCCGCGCATCGATCCACCGCCGTCCTCCTTGACGCCGACGCATCCGTACCGCTCGGGAAACGGTCCCTTGACGCGTTTATACCACGGTTCGAGCTCCGTCTCGTTGCCACTCATGTCGTCGTCGTCGTCGTCGCGTCGCGCTCTGTCGCGCGCCGTCTCGCCTCGCGGAAAACGCCCACGAAAACGAGCGTTACGTCCATCACGCGCGCGCGCGACGCGCGACGCGACGCGTCGCGCGCGGCGTCGCGCGCGTGCATTTTTCCCGCATCCATCACGCGCGCGAGACGGACTCCCGCGCGACGTCGTCACCGCCATCGCGCGCGATGAACACCGCCGTCGCGATCGTTCGCGGGCGCCAACGTCGTTTTGAGCTCGACCGGAGAGCGACCCGCGACACCGTCCGTCGCGCCGCCCGCGCCCGCGCGACGCGCTTGCATGACGGACGATGACGCCGAGCGCGCACGCGCGGACGTTTCGCCGACGTGGGCGCAGCGTGGACGACGATACGTCGCCGGGCTCGCGCGCTTCGCCCGCGACGAGGCTTCCAGCGATGCGCGCCCCGCGCCGCGCGCGCCCATGTCAGCCATTCCCTCGGTGAGTTCGTTCGGGGGTGGATTGATGAATTACGATCGCGCCGCGCTGAGCGCGAGGCGCGCGACGCGCGAGGTCGCGGGGGACGGCGGGGACGTCGAGCGCGGGACGATGACCCAGGGTGATTATGGTGAAGATGCCGAGTTCGAGTTGATTTCTCCGGGAACGCTGAAACGATTAAACGCGGAATCACCGGTGCGCGTGTGGGGACGAGAATTGCGCATGTCTGAGACAGCGCTGTTGCTCACGCTGAGTGGAGGGGCGTTGTTCGCGTACGTGGCGTTTACGATGACGCAGGAGGGCGTGTTTCGGCGGGCGACGAAGGATGTGAAGTACGGCGGCGTGGTGTCGCTGTGCACGTGTTTGGTGTACTGCGCGTTGGCGCAGTGCGAGAGGATCAGTAACGGTGATACCGGTGTGCGAAAGGGGCGCATGCGAGATTACGCCATGTTGAGCGTGATGACGAGTGGGTCGATGTATCTGACGAATTGCGCGTTGAGTTACATCAACTATACGACGAGAATCGTAGCGAAATGTTCCAAGGTGATTCCGGTGATGATCGTCGGGACGTTGATGCAGGGACGACGGTACGGGTGGGAGGATTACGGTATGTGCGCGTTGCTCGTGTTCGGGATCACGATGTTCACGATGGGTGACGTGGAGGCGTTTCCGAATTTCGATTTTCGAGGCGTCGCGTACATCACCGTCGCCCTCTTCACGGAGAGCACGGCGGGGAATTTTGAAGAGAGTCGGTTCTTCAATCTCCCGTCCCCCATCTCTCACTGTGAAGTCGTGTTTTACGTGAACGCAATCGGAAGCGCGTGGATCGCGCTGGGTTTGTTGGCGTCCGGTGAACTCTTCAGATCCGTCGCCCTCGTCTTGCGAGAACCGGCGGTGCTCGCGGCTATTTGTCTCGCCGCTGCGTTTGGGTACATTTCTGTCACGTGTATTTTGCTCTGTCTGCGTCATTACGGCGCGACGAACACCGAGGTCATCAAAGCCGTGCGTAAGATGCTCTCGCTCGCGCTGTCGCTCATCGTATACCCGAAACCGATGGGATGGAAGTACGTCGCCGGCACGACGGCGACGGCGACGGCGCTCTACGGATTGTTCAAGATTAAGATGCGACGACTCAGAGCCGCCGGTGGGTCCATGGAGGCGGCCAAGTGACGCGCGAGAGCGATAGTGTGCACGATTCATCGAGCAGTAGCCATAGATAGCATGTCATCGACGTTATTTCGTTCCGCCCAGGACGCCGTCGCCCGGAACACGCCGCGCCGAGCACCCAATTGTCCCGCGAATTCGCGTCACCTCTCGGCGCGGCGCGCCCCACGCCGACGCGCCTTCGATGGGTCCCGCGCGCACGCACAGAGTGTTCCGCGGCGTCACCGGCGCCACCGCGTCCGCGACGGCGACGCCTAATCAGCGCGAACACGCCGAGCTCATCAGCATTCAACCGCTCGACTACGAGTCTTGGCTCGCCGCGTGGTCGGGAAACGAGGGTGAGGATCCGCTGTCGACCGACGCCTCGCGCGCGGCGACGTGTGAAGAGCTCGCGCGCGTGCGCGTGTCAACGCGCGCGACGACGCGAGAGGATGCGTGCGCGATTTGTTTGACGGCGGTGCGGGACGGCGCCGAAGAGTCGACGCTGCCGTGCGGGCACGCGTTTCATCGAGGGTGCGTGGACGAGTGGTTCAGTCGGAGTAAATGCTGTCCGCAGTGTCGACGATCGTTGGCGATCGAGAAGGCGGCGGTGGAGGAGACGGTGGCGGTGCGAGAGGAGGCGAGAGGGACCGAGATTCCTGAGTCGAGCGCGCCGACGCCTGCGAACATCGCGTGGACGTCCACGAGCGACGGAGGATCGACGGAGACGAGCGAGCTGGAGCGGAGAGAACGATATAGATCGTGTATGTGGATATTACACGAGCTCAGGAGAGATTTTGAGCTCGTTTTGAGGAGGGAAATCGTAGAGAACGCCGACGGCGCCGAGGCGGGAGCGGAGAGAATCAAGCGCGCGCTCGCCACGTTGCGCGAACATCAGGAGACGTGAAAGGAGCGAGCGTTCGTCCATACATTTGTGTTTAAATAATTTTTCTGAAGATGTTGTAACAATAATAACGTGTTTTGTACAAAATTAGCGTCGTCGACGCGTTGATTTTTTATCGTCGATGGGCGCGGGCGTCGGTGCCTCGACGTCGACGTCCATGTCGTCCGTCTGCTCGGCGACCAGATCATCCGGCAATGGATCGAGTAACGCGGCTAAAAATATATCCTCCTCTTCGCTGCTCTTTCTGCTGTTCGCGTCTATGCTACCCCAATTGAGAAACGAGAACACTTCCGTGCACGAGCACGTCTCCAGGCGCATTTTTGACTGCTTGCGCCGCTGGGGCGTCGCCTCTCCGTCTAAATCCCGCATGATCTCTCCTATGCGCAACGACCGCGTGCCGCGACCGGTGAAAATTTTACTCTGCGTGTCGTTGCCGTCGTCGTTTTCCGAAGACGAGGGCGTCTCTTGCAGCTCGTTGACGATTTCTTGCGCCGCCTGACTCACTTGCTCCGGATTTGATTTATCCGTGAGCGAGTTTTGTTTACTCGCCGTCGTGAATCGCGGCGTCTCCGAGAATTCCATCGCCTCGCCGACTTGTATCTTGTCTAATTCTTCTAACTGTTCGACGTCCACGATGGGTTGCTTATTCTCGAGGTCCATGCGCCGCGCCACCTTCACCTTGTGTCGCACGCGCATGGCGGGATCGAGTTTCTCCGCTATTCGAAAACTTTGCTCCGCGGTGCCCCAATCCTTTCGGGTGAGGGCGACCTCGGCGAGACGTAAGAAACCAACGGCGAACTCTTCGCGATTCGGTTCCACCATGAGCTTGCGCACGTTCTTCCAAGCCTTGACCTCTTGCCGGTCGCGAAGCTGACTCAGCACTCTGTTTGATTTGAGACTCTGTTCCAAATCATCGAAAGAGTCCGCGTCGTCCACGCTCATGACAACGTTTATGCCGCACGAGTACAGCTCCGTGGCGCCGGCGAAATTACCGACCCAGGTGAAAATATTCCCGATCGTCAGGCAGACGTTTGATTTTTCCGCGTCACTTAGACTGTCGAACCCGGCGAGCACGAAGGCGTTATCGAGCCACGTCGTGTGGACGGTCTCTTCCGGCAAATCGACGGCTTCAGCGACGTACATGCTTTTCGCCCGCTCTAGAAATAAAACGCGATCGCGATAAATGCGTTCATTGTCTCGTTTCGAGAAGAGCACGCCCGCTCCGTGTAGCATCGACTGTCTCGCCCGTATCCAATTGTCCGCGTTTATGCACTTCATCGCGCTCTCGTGCGACCTCTCACCGGCGTCGTAGAGCTCATCCGTGGAATCGCCGTCGAACGTGGCGCTTTGACACAGACCGTTCGCCTGTCTACCGGCGATTTTCGTCGCGAATTTTTCGTACTCGGACGCCGTCTCCGCGCCGGCACTCCGCAAAATCAACCCGAAACGCTCGTGCGTGATTGAAATATCCGGCGCGCTGTCCAATGCCGCCTCCGCGTCTCTCAGCGCATCGCTCCAAAAGCCCACGCGCGACGCCGCCACCGCTCGACCGCTCAACGCCGTGCCCGCCACCGCTCGATACGGCGCCACCCGACACTCCCCCTTCGCTGCCTCGGCGTCCCCCTCTAACATCCCACACACCATCGCAACGAGCGCCGAATACTCGGCTCGACCGTTCATCCACCCTTTCACGCACTTGGTCAAACACTCATCGTACGCCTCGATCGCCTCCTCGTGCTTCTCCGCGCCAAGCGCTCGCTCGGCGCGCGCCAACACCAAGAGCGCGTCGAGAATCGTCCCCTCTCGAACCTTTGCGCTCGCCGACGCCGTCGCTTTATCCTCCTCGATCCGCTCCGCGAGCGTCACCACGTTCAATCCGTCCGGACGCCATCGCTCGAACGCGCGCTCGAGCGCCGTCATGTCGACGATCGCGTTCGATGAGAATTCACGACAGAATTCTCAGCCGTCGGTGAATTCGATCGATTTCACCGCGTCCGCGCGCGCGTTCGCGACGTAAGCGTGCGTCGAGACGTAAGCGTGCGTCGACAAAGACGTAGTCGTCGTGCACACCGTCGCGTGCGGGGTGAGATCTCGCGCGCGCACAGTAACGTCGACGGGGACACCGCGGTCGGTCGGACACGTTTTTGGGCGCCGAGCTTTTCGAGTCGGCGTCTCTCGCGCGTCGTCGCGTGCGTTGATTACATCGTCTAGACTTTAGGGTCACAGCGTCGTCGATCACCGTTCGCCGAACGTGACGTCGGCGCGAGAGGAGGCGTCGACGTCGACGTCGCGGGACCCGTCGGCGGGGACGCGGTCGGCATAATACGAGTTGGGCAACCCGAGCCAGTGCTTCCACATCTCGAGACCACGATTCCATTCGGGCGATTGGGTCTGTTCCAGGAGTCGATCGTCGTCGTTGGTGGTGGACGTCGACGCGACGCCGGAGGCGGTGGTGGCGGGGCGTTTCTTCGCGGGACGGCGGCGGCGGCGCACGGGCGACGCCGCGGATGACGACGCGTCCGATCCGGCGGCGGCTTGGAGGACAAAGTGTAATTTTCTCGCCTCTTTCGCGCCCTCTGGTCCGGTGGATTGTAAATCGGCGATGATGCAATCGGCGACGTCGGACATGCCGTATAAACCGCACCCGTAGATGAGTGATTTACGCATGCGGGCGTCCGGGGATAAACCATTCGTTTGCTTGCACGCGTCGTACACGCGCACAGCCTCGCTCACGTTACCGACGCGCACGTACCCTTCGAGTATGGTGCCGTACGTGGCGATGTTTGGTACGATGTCCTTCGCCAACATGGAATCGAGCGTCTCCAACGCGCGCGCCATGTCGCCTTGGCGAGCGTACGCGTTGATGAGACAGTTGTACACGCCGACATCTTGCACGACGGCGGGATCCGTCTCCATCTCTGAGAGCACCCATTGTGTCGCCGAATCGTCGCCCACTTGCACGAAATACTTCAACAGCGTCGTGTACGTGACGACATCGGGCTTCAATCCGGATTCTGAAATCTCTCGAAGGACGTTCCAAGCCTCGGTCGGCTCGCGCGCGTTGATGCACGCGTCGACGAGCGTGTTGTACGTCACCAAATCGGGCGCCACGCCGTCTTCGCGCATGCGTTCGAACAGCGCGCTCGCGCGACTGAGTACCTCGCGCGCGCATTCGGAATCCGTCGATCCGCGCACGACACCCTTGAGGAGCGAGTTGTACGTCACGACGCTCGGTTTGATTTTCGCTCGGCGCATCTCCGCGAACGCCGTCTCGGCTAGATCCATCTGCGCCCCTTTCGCCAGACCGTCGATGAGCGTCGAGTACGTGTACACGTTTGGTTCGACGCCGTCGCGCGACATACGTCGGAGGAGTTCATCCGCCTCCATTAACCGTCCCGCCCGCGCGAATCCCTGCACGAGCGCCGTGTACGCCTCGACGCCGGGTCGCCGCTCGCGGCGCGGCGAAAATCTAATACCTTGCTCCAGCGCGTCCGCGGCTAAGTCTAATCTATCGCAGTTGACGTAGGCGAAAATTTTCGCTCCCCAAGTGGCCTGATTGGGCGTCACGCCGAGCGTTCGCATCGCCATGGAGCTCGCCTCGACGCCTCGTAAATTCTTTTCGCGACCGTACCCCGCTATGAGCGTGTTGAAGAGTCTCGGTCCCGCTCGCACGCCCTCGGCCGTCATCTCGCGCAAGAGTTTCTCTGCCTCTTCGATCCTGCCCTCGCTCGCGTACGCCCCCACGCCCGCGGCGAACGCCGCGCCGTCCAGACGCAGCGGCGTCGCGCGCAACATCAACCACACCTCCACCGGGCTCGGCGTCGTCCTCGCCGCTCCGCTCGACCTCGACTCCGCCGCGCACCGACTCAGCGCCGCGATAACGTCTGTGTACGTCCGCACGGTGGCGTGCGAGGGACTCGTCGCCCCCTTACCCTTCTTCGCGATGGTGTAAAACGCGCGCACCACGGCGAGCGTCGTCGTCGCGTCGCCTCGTATCGCGCACCCCGCTCGCGCCACAGCCTCCATCGCTCTCGGCGTCACCGCCGTTTCGCACCCTCTCGTCACACAAGCGCTCTCCACCTCTCGTATCAGCGCGCACGCCTTTTTCACGCGCGCCGCGGCGTCCCTCGCGTCCCCGCGTCCCCGTCCCGTCGTAGCCTCCTCACCGTCCGCGCGCCCATCGCGCCCGACGAGCGCTCGAAGCGCCTCCTCCACCGCGCGCGCGTCCAAAGCGTCGAAACGATCTCTCGCACCGCTTCGCACCGCGTTCACGCTCGACAGCGCGCTCGCGAGCGCGCGCGTGGCGTCATCGTCCGCCGCCGCCCCGAAAGCGACGACGTCACGCGACGACACCCCTCGCGCGTGCGGGCGAGACGACGCGACGCCGCGTCCGGACGTGGACGCGACGAGACGCGCGCGGTCGACTCGCGCGATCGCGCGCGCCGCCGCGGGCGTCGGGCGCGCCATCGCGCAGACGTGTGACGCGCGCGGGGATGGTTTCTGGATAAAGAGACACGCCGGCGCGAGCGAGAGAAGCGGGCGCGACGCGTTTCCGACGTGTGTACACGACGTGTGCGTTCGTAACGAATTAAAAGTGCAGAAATAATGTATCTTCGAGCGATCAGCAACACGCGCCGCCGCCGGCGGGCCCGCATGAGGCGGTGGATGCCGCCACGGGGGACGGGCCGCAGTCGAAAAGACCGTAGTGCGTCGAGCGGTCGCCGACGAGGGTGAAGTATTTCCCGAGCCATGTCTCGCCCACCATCGATCCGGTGTTCCCACACACGAGCATGGGTTTGTTTTTTACGAATCTGTGGTGGTCGTCGAGTTGATAGGCGTGCGGGGAGTCGGGAATGCCGCCGTTGTAGACGGCGTATTGGCCGTAGTCTTCGCACAAGGTTTCGAGGACGCCCGGAGGGAGCTTGAAGAGGCGGTAGGTGATGGAGTAAAACTTGGCCTCACCCAGGAGTTCGGCGAGGGCGGGATCTCGAACTTCGATCTCGTGTCCGGCCAAGACGCGCGGATCGGTGAACCCGGTGGCTTGGCAGAGACGCTTGAAGTCTTCGATGTACATGGCGCCGCCGAGGCACTCTCCTAGTAAAATCTCGTGCGAACGCAAGTCATCCGGTAATCTTCTGTCGCAATAGACGTCGGAAAAGTAGAATTCGCCGCCGTTCGCCAACACGCGATGCGCTTCGCGCAACACCGCGGGCTTATCCGGACTCAGATTGATGACGCAGTTGCTGATGATCATGTCAACGCTCTCATCCGCCACGTTCGCCGCCTTCAAATCCTCAATCGTGCCCTTCTCAAATCGCACGTTTGGTTTCGCGTACCCGAGCGTCTTCGTACAGTATTCATCCACGTACTTTCTCGCCACTTCCAACTGTCCATCCGTCATGTCGACGCCCAAAACGCTTCCGTTTTCTCCCACCAATCTCGCCGCGACGTAACAGTCCCGTCCGCTCCCGCTTCCCAAATCCAACACTCGCAAGCCCTCGATCCCCGTCGGCGTCGGGCTCCCGCACCCGTAGTACTTCGCTTTGACCTCATCCGGCACGTCCTTCAACGCCTCGCGCACCGTCTTCGGAATTTGATCCGCCGGCGTGCAACACGCGCTCGTCTTCAAATCATCCGACGTTGCCAGCGTCTCTCCGTAGTACTTTTGAACCGACGATCGCACGCTCGCGTCGCCTCCGGGCGCGACGATGGTCGCGCCGAGGAGCGTGTCGAGCGGCGATCCGCTCGACGACGCGCTCGCGCGCGTCGCGGACGGTGTCTTCGTCCGAGAGACTGACGAAGAAAAAGATCTTTTGGGGACGGACGTCCCGCGCGCGCGCGCGGCGGTCGGCGCGAGCGACGCGTGCGTGAGAGCCATCGATCGATGCGCGCTCAGCCGGGGGTGCGTGCGCGCGCGAGCGACGGCGAACGCGTCGACGCGCGACGAGGAATGTGGGGATGGGAAGGACCGAGAAGAAGGACAAAGAAAAATACCCTTTCGGTGCGGTGGTGTTACATGAAAGAATGCGCGCGCGATCGAGCCGCGAGAGACGCGACGGCGACGTTGACTGTATATTAGAGTCATCGGTGTCGGTATCGGCGTCGGCGTCGTTAATGGAACTCGCCGATGACGGTGCGGTTATCCCATTTCCCCCAGTCGGGAAGGTTTTCTCGCGCCTCGTTGACGCCGTCGACGAGCGCGCGGACGAGGTCGTTATCCATGCCGTCCGGCGGCGGAGGAATCTTCGGTGGGTAGGCGTTTGAGTACGAGCGCTTATCGAAGCGCCACTCGCCGCGCGTTCCCGGCGTGGGCGTGCCGTCGAGCTTGTAGTCCATGCCATAGGTGAAGTGGACGGAGATGAATTTCTCGACGCTCTTGTCCCACGGAGGTTGCGCCTGCATCTGCGGACGGTAGTCGTGTCGTATGCCAAGTTTATACGATGCGAGGGCGTAGCCGTACATCTCGATCACCCATCCCCACGCTTTCTTCGCCTCCGAGTCTTTCTGAAGCGCCACGGACATCTCCGCCCACTCGGGCGCGAGACGCTCGAGATCATCCTTGCGTATAAAGACGGGCGAGCTTCCGATGGTGTCAATATCCCCGATCTCCTCGTCCTTGATTCCCGGTAAAAACCGCTTGACGATGTCCGGTCGCTCCAGCGGTCGAATGTAAAAGAACGGAAACGCCGCCGGGACGTCGCCTCGCATTAAATTCGGCACCGGTTTGATGTACAAGTGATCCGGCTCCGCCATCAATATAAACTCCTCCTCGATGGGTGGACACTTTTCAAAGAGTTGTTTGAACGCGAACGGTCGACTAAGAACGACGAACCCGAGCTCATCCTCCAATCTGTCCACTCGACACGTCGGAATCTCATCCTCGAGCCCGTCGGAGTCGTCGTGAAGCACGCGCGTGAATCCGCCCATCTGCCCGTTTGGCCCCTGCGCCGCCTTTTGTTTTAAAAAGTGATAATACATCACGCGCGCCTGCCATCCCTGATAGATGGCCTTATTCGTCGTCACGACGACGTGAAACTTTCTCTTTGGATCGGGATCGCCGTCCACGCCCTCCTGTTCGTAGATTGATCCGCTCGTCCACGGATTGACGACGTTGTCCTCGCCCGTCATCGTCGTTGGACGCAGCTGCTTCTTCAACCAACACGACCTATGCTTTTGCCCCAGACACCCATCGTCGCGCCCACACCACACGTACGTCGTGCACCCTTTATCCTTCATCTCCACGCACGCGTCGTGACACTTCTCCGCGGTGTCGGTGAAGAAATCCGCCCCCCACTTGACGACGTCGCCGTCCGCCTCAAAGTGCTCCTTGGGCGCGAATGCGCTCATCTTGCGCGCGTCGACCCTTTTCGGCGGCGGCGGTTTCGCGCGTCGCGGGTGCGACGAACGCGAGGATGGTTCGTCCGTCGTCTGACGCGCGTCAGGCGCGGCCGCGGCGTCGTCGAGCGTGGGGCGATGATGTTGACGCGGCCCATCTGATTCTTCTTCACTCGTCGTCGTCTCGACGCTCGGCGCGTTCGAGGACGGCGTCTTGACGATCGGGTAGGCGAGGAAGAGCACGCTCGCGCACAGACCGAGCGCGACGACGCGCGCGAGTCCGCGACGACGAGGTTTCGTCGCGCGCATCCCGGACTGAGGAGAGTTCGAGACGACGCGACGGCGACGGGACGAGGACGAAGACGAACATCGTAACGTCAACGTACGCGTACGCGCGATGGACCAACAACGGAAAATACTATTACATAACAATCACCGCCGCTCTCACTCACGCGTCGTTTGCTCCGGCCGCGTCGCCCATCTCGACGTCGCGTCGACGCGCGTCTTCCTCGGCGAGCTCGCGCTCAAACGTCTTCGCGCTCGCGTCCTCCGACGTCGGCACGTCGAATCGCACTCTCGGCGGTCCAATCCTCGCGCACCATACCTCGAAACAATTCTTAAACACGCTCCCGGTGTTGAACGGATTCGTGCGCCACCCGTGCGCGTCTTTGAAGTTTTCGTACGTCGTCTGATTGGTGGAAATCAAGTATGCGTGAAAAGAACTCAACGCGCCGACGAACACGAACCCGATCGCGGCCACGATGAACACCGCGATCGCGACCCCACTTCGTCGCATCCCCACGTGCGCGCCCTCACCTCTCGACCGATAACTCACCGCGTATCCACACATGACCATCGTCCACGCGCACAGCGCCGCCGTGCTAAACGTAAACGTCAAAAACGCCCTATAATTCCTCCTCCCGATCGTCGTCCCCGTCCACGGACAGTGATGATCGAATCGTTCGACGCAATCATTCATCACGCTACAGTGATGCGCGCGAGGGGGTTGAAAATACCCACACGTATCGTTCCATCGAGTCGTCGCCGCGCGTCCCGTCGTCGCCACCGTCGTCTCTCGCGTCTTCCCTCGCATGGAGCTCGTCCCCGGTCGTCGCTCTAGTCTCGGCAGAATGCCCGGATCGGTGAATGACGTCTTCAACAACCAAAACACGCACCACAGTGGCGCCGCGATGGACACGGCGAGCGTCCAATCGCCCATTCGTCGTTGAAGATTTTCATGCACGACCCACACGCACGACACGGCGGACGGCGCCAGGATGAGCACCGACGTCCACAACGCCGCTCCGGGCGACGGACCGGCGACGATGCGTCCGTTGCACAGAAAGGTCTCGTTCCCGGGCCATTTTTCGTGCACGCGCGGCGTCGGTGACGCGGGATTCGTCGACTCGGGCGAATCCGTCATCGGTCGCCCGCCGCACTCTCCGGTCGCCGGCGACCGTCGAGTCCATGGCACCGCGCGCGACGACGGCGACGACGACGGCGACGCGCGCGATGAATCTCGTGGACCGCGCGCGCGAGCGCGTGGTGCCGACGCTGACGCGCGCGAGCGCGTACAAGGGCTCGCACGGTGGGAAATTCGTAATCCTCGGCGGGTCAAAAGTCTACGTCGGCGCGCCGTATTTCGCCGCGGCGGGGGCGATGCGCGCGGGCGGGGATCTCGTGCACGTCGTCACGCACGCCGCGTGCGCGCAGACGATCAAATCGTACGCGCCGGACGTCATCGTGCACGAGGGATGGGCCCGGGACGCGACGACGACGACGACGGGGACGCCGACGACGAGCGACGTCGTGGACGGCGTGTTGGACATCGTGCGACGATATAGGATCGATGCCGCGGTCGTGGGTCCGGGCCTGGACGACGGGGCGGGATTGGAGTGCGTGGAGGCGATGACGAGGACGCTCGGGACGTGCGTGGTGGACGCCGACGCGTTGAAGACGCTGACGCCGGAACGGGAAACGACGACGACGAGAGACGGCGGAGATGCGCCGCTGGCGACGCCGAATAAGATGGAACTGTGGCGATTGGTGCAAAAGGTGCGTCCGGATGCGTTTCCGGACGGGGTGACGACGATGGATCTGCGAGAGGAGGCGCACAGAACGCGGGTGGCGCGCGCGCTGCGCGAGTATCGGCGGTTTGATTTTCTCGTCAAGGGCGACGACGATTACTTATTCGTACCGAGGCGCGACGAGGACGACCCGGCGGTGTTCGCGGCGGTCGTCGACCGTCTCAACGCCGACCCGACGACGGAGACTGACGACGAGGACGCGGGGGAAGACGACGCGGCGCGCGGCGTTTGCGCGTCGACGACGGAGGACGGCGTCCTCGTCGTTCGTCTTCCCTGCGTCGGCGCACCCAAACGTTCCGGCGGTCAGGGCGACGTCTTAGCCGGCGTTCTCGCCGTGTTCCTCTTCTGGTGTCGCCGCACCCCTCTCGCCGTCGACCGCACGCCCGCGGACGCCCTCCTCGACCGCGTCGCCGCCGTCGCCGCCGCCTGTCGACTCGTCAAGCGCGCCGCGCGAGACGCCTACGCCGATCTCGGTCGAGGTCTCATCGCCGCCGACGTCATAGATAGAATTCCTCGCGCCTTCATGCGCGAATTAGAAGACCCACGATAGCCACACCTGTGACGAACGAACGAACGAACGAACGAACGAACGACGAGAAAGCACCCGTCCCCGTCCCGACGCACCCGAGCGCCCGCGGGGACACAGAACATCATCGTCTCCGCACACACCGCCGCGAGACCGACGCGTCGAGATGCCGCCGAAAAAAGTCGTCGAAGAGGAAGTCCTCGGACCGTGGTCCCTCGGGAGGTTCTCCTCCAACCTCAAGGTGCGCCGGCGCGACGATGATGAATACCCAACCTGCGCGATCGACCAGAGAGAAAAAGAGACAAAGAGCGCGACGATTGACTGACGACGGACGGACCGACGAACGAACGCGCGCGTAGGTTGGCATCGTCGGTATGCCAAACGTTGGGAAATCAACGCTGTACAACGCGCTCACGAATTGCACGATTCCCGCGGAAAACTTTCCATTCTGTACCATTGACCCCAACTCGACGCGCGTCTACGTCCCCGACGAACGCTTCGACTGGTTGGTCGAGCAACACAAGCCCAAGAGCGTGGTGCAACCGTTTTTGGAGATTGTTGACATCGCCGGACTGGTAAAAGGGGCGAGCGGTGGTGCGGGACTCGGGAATGCGTTCTTGTCGCACATCAAAGCGGTGGACGGCATCGCGCACGTCATGCGATGTTTCGAAGACGCCGACGTGATTCACGTGGAGGATCGCGTCGATCCCGTGGATGACATCGAGATCATCACGAATGAATTGCGGGAGAAGGATATTGAATTCGTCCGAGCGCTCAAGGAAAAGTTGGACTCTGGGTTGGCGCGCGCGCCGAGCGCGACGGTGGCCAAGGAGCAAAAGAAGGAGTTGGAGACGGTGGATAAAGTGCTTGCGTGGCTCGAGGACGGGAAGGAGGTGCGCAACGGCATGGAACACTGGAACACGTCGGACGTCGTCTACCTGAACACGTACCAATTGCTCACCGCGAAGCCGGTCATTTACCTGGTGAATCTCAGTCGTAAGGATTTTGAGCGCAAGAAGAACAAGTTTCTAGTTAAAATTCACGAGTGGGTGCAATCGCACGGCGGCGGCGTCATCATTCCCTTTTCGGGCGAGGTTGAGAGCGAGCTTCAGACGGTGCCCGAGGAGGAGAAGGAGCAGTGGTGTAAGGACCAAGGCGTGCAATCCATGCTTCCGAAAATCATCAAGACGGCGTTTTCCACCGTGCATTTGATTTACTTTTTCACCGCCGGCGCGGACGAAGTCAAGGCGTGGTGCATTCGCAAGGGATTCAAGGCGCCCCAAGCCGCGGGCGCGATTCACACCGACTTTGAGCGAGGATTCATCTGCGCCGAAGTCATGGCGTTCGAGGACCTAAAGGCGCTTGGTAACGAGCACGAGGTCAAGGCGGCCGGTAAATACAGACAAGAGGGCAAGACGTACACCGTGTGCGACGGAGACGTCATCTTTTTCAAGTTTAACGTCTCTGGTGCGAAGAAGAAGTAAACTCGTCCCTATTCTCGTCACACGTAGCTCTCGGGGCGGATAGGGGACGGGCCGTCTCGAAAATAATAGCGGAGAATCGAATTGTCATCATCATCATCATGAAAGTCAATACAGTACTAATCTACAGTTTTTCAGTGGATGCGTTGCTCGAGTTGTATCCGTCACTCCAGTCCAATTCGTCGCACGAGTCTTCGGGTCCAACTTTCGGTACGTCGGCGAGCGAAATTAAAAGCTCCCTGCGGAGCGCGACGAGGGCGGTGAGCGCTTCCTCGAGCGAACGATATCGGTTTGAAGCTTCGAACGATATGCATTTGTTCACCCATTTGCGGACGCGCGGCGACATCCAATCGGTGTTCGGAATCATTCTACCCGTCGAAATCATGAGCACGAGTTGCGCGTCGACCAACATGTCCCGTTCATTCTTATCGGGCATGACGTCTTCGATGAAGCGCTTCGGCGTACCGAATTTTGCGTAATAGAGCAACTCCCAAGCGCACAGACCGATGCCGTAAAGGTCGGCTTTTCTGTACACCTCGGGCGTCAACTTTGTCGGCACGAGACTGAGTCGCTCTGGGGCGACGTAGGAGAGCGTGCCCGTGATTCGCGCGCTCGAGTCAAACATCATGTTTTCCGACTTGGCGAAACCGATGTCGCAAATCTTTATCACGTGATGCGCGCGACAACGGCCTCTGAGAGTGGATCCGCGATAATCGTCGCAGTTGCACGACAGGAGAAAGTTGTCCAGCTTGATGTCTCTGTGCGCCAACTTGGAATCGTGCACGTGCATGACGCCTCTACACATCATCGTCAGAGCGCGGTGAATCGTCGAGCCATCTCTCGGATACGTGCAATCTTTTAAACATTCACGCAGCGAACCGTGTTGACAGAGCTCAAACATCATCATCCAAGCATTCTTCTGGTGATCCATGACCGGCCTGATGAACTCGCACATGTATCGACTGCTCTTCATCGTGCTCAAGACGGCGATTTCAGCCTTGGCTTTGGAGCTATCGTGCGGTTCCTTGATCGCGACGAGCATGTCCGAGTCGGGTTCGCGGTCGTTCACCGTCGACGCCAGGTAGACGACACTCGAACCACCTCGACCAATGACGTCGATGATTTTATACCCTTCGCTCGAAAAGTACTTATCGCGCCAAGGTGTGAGACGATTTGAACGACGAGAGTCGCTTCGCACGCCTTCGGAGGAATCCGCGTCGTCGTGCAATTCGCCAACGGAACCCGTGTGCACCGCTCCATCGTTGAAGAAATCCCAGCGCCGAGAGGCGTAAATTATGATGAGCAACGTAAATCCGGAAAATATTGAAAACGGCACGAGGGCGTATAATCGTCGATTGCTCAGGTAGATCATCGCGTCCTCCGCGGCGTACTTAAAGTCGGACTTTGCGCACGTCTTCAATTGTTCGGCTCGTTCCGCGAACAAAAGTTGACACGCCGACGCCGAAAAGTTTGAACCGAACGCGGCGGTGACGAGCTCGATAAAAGCCGACGTGTCGTTCGCTTCGGTGTCGTCGAAGACGAATTTTTCGCGCAGCGTCTCGCCCGGGATTTGACAGATGGCTCGACGATACGCCGCCGACGCGCCCGCTGGAAGGCGTTCCGCGACGAAACGCGCGACGGCGATCCTCGTCGACTCCGCCTTCGCCAGTAAGAGCTGCTGGTTCAGTCTGGAAGAAAACTTGTGATCGGATCCGAGGTATAGACCGTTGTGACCGACGTCGGCGACGAGCTCGGGAACACCGTTCGCCACGCATCGTATTAACGAGTCGCACACACGCCTGGACCAACGAGTGCCGAGCGCTCGACGAGAAAACGCCGAAAAATCATCCCCCACGGTGACGACACCAGCCGCGACGGCTTCCGGTAAATTGGTACGCATAAACTGCAAGAGGTACCGAGGGTACATCGGCGACAAGCGCTGAATCGCATCGTCGACGTGGCTCGCGCTCGTGCGAGTCGCGTTCGGCGTCGGAAAACCGTCTTTGAGCGCCTCTTGATCGTCGTAGTCGCACGGTACCGCCATGGCGGCGAGCCGCGAGACGAACGATTTCAACTCGCCGCTCGCCTCGACGTGAACGCGCGCATCGTCGAAGAATTTACCTCCGTACACTTCTTTTTCGTCGTAAAGCAGCGAATACGCCGTCGGCGAGTCAGTTTGTTCCAAGAGTGGGTTTTGTTGCGAACTCAGGCTATTCTCTCGCACGATCCTCGTCAGGCGATCGTAAAATCGATACGGTCTGCTCGACGCGTCACCGTCACCGCCACCATCCTCATCCGACCCCGACGACGACGCGCCTCGCGCGTCGCAATACCCCCACTCCCCCGTCGTCGCGTTCACGTAACACCACGGCGCGTACCGTAACGGATGTCCCCGACGTCCATTTCTACACGCGTTCCCATCTATATCCTCCGCGCCCGCGCTCGCCGAAAGCCCATCCTCCTCCGCGTTCTCCGCGTCCGACCACGCCGCGCACCGCTCGCCGCGCGTCGTCGTCCGCGCGTCGCCTCGATACGCGCGCCCGTCCCCCAACCTCGCGCTCATCGCGTCCTCGAACGCGTCGAAGTACCCACACGGCGATTCCAAACGTCTTTTCGTCGCGTCTATCGACGACGACGCGCACCTCGCGCGATCGATCGGCGGTCCGCGCCCGTCTCGCCACCGTCGCGCGTCGACGTCGCGCGTCGACGTCATCGTCTCCCCGCTCGCCGCGCGCGCCATCGCACCGGTCGCGATGACGACCGCCGACGCGACCAACGTCGTCGTCGTCGTCGTCGTCGTCGTCCGCGCGCGACGTCCTCGAGCCATCGCGCGCGCGTCGTCGTCGTCGTCGCCACCAGCCGAGCGCGATATCTTTTGTATCATCGTCACCTCTCGAGACGCGCCGTCGACGCACGCGCGAGAGACGACCGAGACGACGACCCTCGCGCGCGCGTCGCGCGCGCCGAGCCGTCGTCGCGCCGTCGCGCGCGTCGACGAACGACGACGACGCGCGCGTCGGCCCCGACGGAAGACGACCCCTCGGGGCCTTCCACGCGATATACTGTACTGCACGCACACACACATACCTATACGTAAGGTTCGTGTACGTATCGATCGTCCGGTTTATTCGACTACGTACGGACGTGGGCACGCACCCTCTCGATGACGGAGACTCTCGTAGTGAAGACGTCTTTGACACGATGTGTGATGTACTACAGTACTTTATCATCGGTCGACGCATGTGACCTTTCTGTTCTATCTAGGTAGACACATCGTCCTATATGGACCAAGAAGTCATACTTTAAAGAGCATCGTGAATAGATGTCTCGTGCACGTACGTCACGTAGACGCCCCAACACGAAAGCAAAATTCGCAACGAAACGCCGGACGCGGGTGCGTTCGCGACCGCACTCGTTGGAGCTCCGTGAAGTCATCGCGTCGTGAAGCGCGGCCGTTCCTCACCGACGACCGCCCGCGAATGACGGCGCGCGCGGTGACGCGACGGGACGGGCGATCGGGACGGGCGCGATGGGGTGCGTTCGTGGTGGTGAGCGTCGGTGCGCTCGTCGCCTCCTCGGTCGTCGTCGTCGGCGGTGAGGGGGCGGAACTCGACGCGGCGGCGGTGGGTGGTGCGTTTTCATCGATAAAAAAGATGACACAGTCGATATCTTCGTCGGCGAGCGATGCGTTTAAATCGGCGACGAAGTCGCCGACGAGCGCGACGACGACGAGCGCGACGCCGACGAGCGCGACGACGACGACGAAGGGTGGTTACGACGACGCGTACTGTTACCCAAAGTCGGCGTGCGAGTCGGGCGGGAGCAACGATTTCGACAAGAAGCAGCGAAACATGTGTAAAATGTTGGCGGATGAAACGCTGTACTGCGTGTCGCCGGCGTCGGACGAGGAGGCGGATTGCGGGCGAGAGTTGCGGTATCATGCGTGGTGCGACACGAACAGATACGTGTTTGAGTCTGGATGCTTGCCAAAGTATCCGACGACGGATACGTCGTCGTGCTCAAACTGTAATTTTGATTCGTACGAGACGGCGTATTGGAGCGTCGGCGCGCCGTATCCGGTGCATACCGACATGGTGAATCAAGAGTTGCGACAGTGCGTGCTCGAATACGTCGCAGAGACGCTCAAGAGCGAATACGCGGCGGAGAGCATGACGCTCAGCGACGAGAGCGCCGACGCGCTCGCTCTTCAAGAATTTCCGGCAGACCAGATGGACGTGGACGAGTACAAGTCCGAATACGATGGCTACTACCTCGATGAGAAAGATTTTGACGAACTGGCGTTGGATTCGTCCGAAGAAAACGCCGATGAGCTCGACAGCGACGTCGTGTCGGAGACGTTGACCAAGACGGCCATCGTCGACAAGTCCAAGGGTTCGAATCAATGCTTCGATCTATGCACGAGTGATCTCGGTTTGAAGGACAAATACAAAATCAAGGTGCCCAAGGTTTGCGCCAAATTGAAGATTCTCGGCAAAAAGTTTAAAAAATGCATCAAGGTGCCGAAAATCCAGTTCAAAGTGCCGAAGAAGTGCGCCTCGCTGTGCGTCGACATCCCCGGGTACGACGAGATGATGTCCGCCGTGGACTCTTTGTCCAAGTTGCAAAACGTGAAATCGGTGTCCGATTTGGTGGACGCCACCTCGGCGCTGATTCCCAAATCCGTCGTTGACGAACTCTCCTCGACGATTGATTCCGCCGCGGCGTTCACCAAGTTGGCCTCCGAGGAGACAATTGACGGCGTGCTTCAGCTCAAGGTTTTACCGAACGTGCTGCAACAAACGCTCGAGGACGCGCAAGACGCGTTGGAAAACGTCGCCAATCACTTGCAGAGCGAAGTCAAAGACTTGCTCAAACACGTGTGGGGAGAGATTGCGTCGAGCGCAAACGAACTCGTTGAAATTGTGGAGGACTCGGTCAAGGGTATCGTGGGAACATCCACGTCGTCGGCCGAGCTCAGCGCGGCGCTTCGAAGCCGTCATTCGGCGATGATCGACGACGTGCACGAGGGCGTCGCCGCCGCGTTTCGAGGCGAAAAGGTTCTCACCCGCCGCGCGTCTGCGAGCGTGTCCGCGAGACTCGGCGGCGGAGATGACGACGACGACGAGAGTCTCGGTAAACGATGTCTCAAAGTCTCGCTCAGCTGTCACGACGACGAAGAGTATCCCATGCCTTGGCCGGAGAAGTTTGAAAACATCTCCGAGGCACCGGGTTCGCTCGTCGTCGATTTCCCCGATCTCGCCTTTGCCCTGTGCGCGGAGATTCAAGAGTTCAAGGTGAGCTCCAAGGTCGGCGAACGTCTCGTCAGCGCCTTCGGAGACATGTTTGAAGCGTTTTTCACCGCCTTGTACGAGGAGTCGGGGCTGGACGACATCGTCGACGACATCAAAAAACTCGGCAATGGGAAATTTTTCAGCGGACGCCGCCGACGACTGCTCTCCGAGGACGACGCGAAGACGTTGATGCGCGCACACGAAGACATCAAGACTCGACTCTCGCGCGCCGAGGGATTCGTCTTGAAAGAACTCGTGCGGTTATCCGACCGGGTGCATCGTCATCCGTTTGAGGTCATGACGCCGCGCGACGTCTCTCGCCTCGGCGGGAAGAATGCGTTTGAAAAAGTCTTTGACGATTTCGCCGACGACATGGAATCGGCGCTGAGACTCATGGCGGACACAACGAGCGGGAAGATTGAATTCACCTTGCGCGTGGAGACCGAGACGAGCGTTACGATGAAGATGGGCATGACAAAGACGGGTGATTTTCTCAAGGATCACCTCGATTTGGACACGAGCGTCTCCGGGACGAGAGTCTTCGTGATCTACGCCGGATTGTCCATCGCGCTCGATTACGAGTTCACGCTCGAGATGCCGTATTATTTCAAAGCCGAAGCCGAAGGGACGGTCGGCATCGCCGTCACCGTGGAGTTTCCCGTCGTCGTCGAACTCTCGAAGAATCCGAGCGTCTCGTTTTCTTCGCCGACTGTCGAGGCAAAGAATACGCTCACCGCGTCCATCGTCACTGGATTGCAAATCGGTGCCGTCGCGACGCTCGAAAAGGCATTCGTCGCCCTGTGCGGGGGCACCGTGTGCGTTGGTCCGCGATTACACGCGCGACAAGACATTTACGTTGGTTTGGACGCGTACGCGCAGCTCAACTGCGACTCTGGACCGGCGGAGCTCGCGCCCATGTGGTCCGAAACGTACGAGTACTCTGACGCGACGAAGAATAAGTGCACGGGTTCTCTCGCCGGCGTCGGCGCGTACTTACAGATTCCAACGACGAGCGAGATCGAGGTTCCGATCATGCTCCTACCCATGCCCACGAGCGGCGGCGGCGCGGGGGGGACGGCGTCGGCGATGAAATCATCATCCAGCGCGGCGCGACTCGGACTCGAAGCGCCCAACTGCACGCTGGACGTCGATTTCGGCTCCATCTCGGAGGTTTTGTACGACTTCACCGACGCGGTGAACGGATTATCCGTATTTAAGAGCGACAACTACCACGCGCAAGACCTCTTCGCCGAGTGTACGTCCAACTCGGCGTGCCCAAAGGAGGCGGCGATGGGAGAGACGACGACGACGACGACGACGACGACGACGATGCCCGTAGCGCTCGGCGCATCGTCTCCACCGACGCCGTCGTCGTCAGTCGTGCGTCAATCTCTCGTCATCGTGGGCTCCGTCGTCGCGTCTTTCGTCGTCTTCGCGAAACGACGACGCGCGACTTTGGAACAGTCGCGACTCGTCGCCCGAACTGACGCCAGATACGGCGCCTCGTGTTGACTGCTACTGCTTTCGACCGGTTTTGTTTCTCGCTCCATCGCGCGCGACTTGCTTTTGTTCGTAGCGGGGGCACTTTTTGTTGTAATAAAAACAAACAATCAGCAAAAAGAAGGGAGGTTGACGCTCTCGAACCCGGCGTGACCGAAAAAGACGACGCGCTCGTGTCCATCGTCGTGTCGATCGTCGACGGCGTACCCCGAGCGTCGGCGAGTCGAGGAACAGGCGTCGTTGAGGCGTCTTCCTCAGGCGTCTGCGATTCCGTCGGGGAAGCGCTCGCGACGACGCGCGCGTCGTCGCGCCCTTCACACCGACGGTTCGCAGTCGCGACGACGTGAATACAACGCCGACGCGGTTTTGTCCGCCGGTGGTGAGGCTGGACAAAAAAAAGGAACTCCACCGTTCGGGACTCGTGGCCGCTACTCGTTCGACCCCGGCAGGCGGACGCGTCCGCCAGGGGCAAAACGTGGTGGTGAGGCTGGACAAAAAAAAGGAACTCCACCGTTCGGGACTCGTGCTA
>Ga0255784_10000717_pt1 | contig 27211 bp, 25 predicted proteins | sample 101ome_14_FD_179982 | JGI IMG/M metagenome (GOLD analysis project Ga0255784, IMG submission 179982) | Coastal salt marsh microbial communities from the Groves Creek Marsh, Skidaway Island, Georgia - 101403AT metaG (version 2) | ecosystem: Environmental > Aquatic > Marine > Intertidal zone >...
CCGTTTTGGTGTTTCGATTTTGCAAAATCTGCGCCCGCGCTGGAATATTGCGCCAAGCCAGAATAGCATGGTTCTTGTTCGCGATGGTCTTCATCTTCAGGCCAAAACCGCCGCATGGGGGCTGCCACCGACAGGGCCAAACAAAAGTTTTCTGATCAATGCCCGTATGGAAACAGTGCGGGAAAAACCAACCTTTCGCGATGCTTTTTCACTGTCACGCTGCATTGTGGTGGCAAGCGGCTGGTATGAATGGTCAGCGCCAAAAACCCCTTGGCATATTCAGCTATCTGATGGCGGTGTTATGGCGATGGCCGGATTATTGTTTCAGCAGGGATCACAATCACGCTTTGTGATTATGACCAGCGCCGCCGATGGCAAGCTGGCTGAAATTCACCATCGCCAGCCGCTTGTGCTTGCTGCGGGTACTGAAATGCAATGGCTTGGCGGAACCGCCGATCAGGCTGCAAACTATTGTGAAATTGCACCGGCTAGCTGGTTTAACTGGTATCGGGTTGCGCCTGATGTTGGCAAGGCGGGGATAGACCATCCAGGGCTGGTAACACCGGCTGAAGGTGATGCGCTTTTGCCAGCAAAGCCGGATCAAGGCGATTTATTCGGTTAGATTTCGTCGATTGTGGTTTTGCGAACCAGAATGCCGTAAATATGCCAAAGCATCATCGCGCCCGCGCCGCGATGGGGACGCCATGCCTCACCAAGCGTTTCCAGCATTTTGCCATTTGGCCGTTCATCCAATGATTTCAGTCGTTTCATGCCTTCTTGCAAGGCAATGTCATTGGCTGGCCACGCATCCATGTCGCCAAGCGCGAAAAGCCGGAAATTATCGGCTGTCCATGCGCCAATGCCGCGTATTTCGACAAGCCGTTTTTGAACATCCTCGCCGCTCATCTTGGCCAATGCCGCCAGATCAAGCCGCCCTGATTGGATTTCATCTGCAATGCCAATCAAATATTCGGCTTTTCGCCGTGACAGGCCGAAGGGCATTAAATCATCGGGTTGTTTGGCGGCAATGATGGGGGCGCTGTTATGGTCTTGGTCGCGCATACGGGTCCAGATTGCACTGGCGGCGGCGCGTGATATCTGTTGGCCGATTATGGATCGCGCCAAAGTTTCGAAACTGGCGGGAAGCGACCGGTCGGGTGGCGGGCCAAAGCGTGACAGCGCAGCGGCAATATCGGCATCGATTGCGGCAAGCTGATCAAGCGCCCCACCCGAAGACAAAAGTTTCTGCTGCATGATTGTCATAAACAAAATCTATCAGGCTTCACCAACGCATGCCAGATTTCAGTGAATCTCCGCTGATTATAAATGGCAAGATATACGGGGCGAAAAAGGATTGCTTTGTCAATCTTATCCTGTGATAGGGTTGAAACAACAAACAATTTGGCAAAAGGAGAGATGACATGATTGTGTGGGATTTTCCTTTGCGCCTGTTTCATTGGAGTCTTTTTATTTGTGTCGTTGGCGCAATTATTTCGGCTAAAATCGAGGTTTTTTGGGTTCATGAACGATTTGGTCTGGCGGTTCTAGGGCTTGTGATATTTCGCATTTTTTGGGGGTTTCTTGGCGGTCATTATGCACGGTTCAGCCAGTTTCTGCGATCGCCAAAGGCGGCGTTGAACGGATTGAAAACGCTGTTTCGGCCTGATCCTGTCGCAAAATCTGGCCATAGCGCCCTTGGCGGTTATGCGGTTTTAGGGCTGCTTGGCATTCCGCTGTTGATGGCGGTTACCGGCACCATGTCAAATGATGATGTATTGTTTGAGGGGCCGCTAGCGCATCTGGTGCCAAATTTGACCGATAAAATTGCCGATGTGCATCATTTCTCAGAAAGGTTTTTGTTTCTGATCATCGTTTTACATATTGCTGCCATTTTGATTTATAAATTCAAGAAAAAGCGCAATTTGACAATGGTCATGGTGCAAGGCAAATCCAAAACCGCCGATGCAACGCTGGAAAAAGATGGCGGTATTTCAGCCAAACATAGTTTTTTTGGATTTATCTTGATGGTGGCGTTTGTCGCTGCGGCACAATCGCTTACCTTATTGCGGCCATCCTTGTTTTAACCAGCACCCTTGGTTTTTCCATGCAAAGGTTTATCCACGCAAAGCCCAATTTTGACGGTCTAGTCTTTGAAATTGGAATGGCAGGATTTGCAGCTTGCCCCCAGATTTTTCAGCCCTGCCATCATGGCACCCTGATCGCCTGACTTGGCGGCGGTGACAAGGGTTAGCGCGGCGGTTTCATTGGCTTTGGCCTTGGCTTTAAAGGCGTCAAATTCAAACCAGATTTCGGCGCGCGCCTTGGTGTCACCTGAATCGCTTCCTTCGGGAAAATAGCTTGGAATTTTGCTTGCCCAGCTGGCAATCCCTTCGGCACGGCTGATCACGGTTTGGTAATCGCCACTCCCAATGGCGGCGGCGATGGCCTTCATCGAATCAGCATTGCGCTTAAATCCGGCTTTGCGGTCAGCGATGATATCGGCATTGGCGGTGCCAAATCCGGTGGCGACAAGGCAAACGACAAGCGTTGCACAAATTCGTGATAAAGATTTGGGCGTAAGGGCGGCAGTGAATCTCAGATGTTTCGGATTTGATTGCGAGGTCATGTTGCGCGCTCCTTGGTTGGTTTTACCTGAATATCATAGCAATGATAAACACTGTTGGGGAAAAGAAAAGATGTGCTTTTGCATAAATTACGATAGAACCAGAAATGATCAATGCTGGCGGCCTCTGCCGAGGTTAGGCGCGTTCTTGTGCAAAATCGAAACGGCTTCAAAGCGCTCAATGATCAGCAGTTCAAATGTAAAGCTACAGAAAGTTGGTTCGCTTGCCTCGGTCTTTGATGGGTGTGTTTCTAAGTCTGCTTGCGGTTATTTTCGGCGTGCTAACCGGTGTCCTGATCAAAAAACTAGGCTCGGATGTCAATATTATCACCACTTTATTTTACCGGTTCCTATTCTCGCTTCCGATTTTATTCCTCTATGCCATTTATCTTCGTGGCCGTGATTTCTTGCAAATTAATCAACGCAGAATTCTGTTTTTTCGCAGCCTTCTTGGTCTTTGTGGCATTACCTTTTGGTTTTTATCAATCCGGTCAATGCCGCTTGGCATGGCAACAGCGTTATTCCAAAGTTCGGTTATTTTCATCACGCTGTTAGCGCCGATTTTTCTGGGTGAAAAAGTAGGGATTTACCGTTGGACGGCGGTTATTGCTGGTTTGGCAGGGGTGGTCATTATCACCGACCCGTTTGCGGGCGCGATGTCATGGTATGCGCTTTATGGCATTGGTGCTGCGCTTGTCGGGGCTGGCCTGTCCTTGATGCTGCGCCAGCTTGGCAAAGGCGACGCGCCTGCATCGGTGGCGGCTTGGTATAATTTGGCCGGATTTGGTGTTTTGAGCGTTGTCGTGATGGTTTTACCCGATCAGATGCAATCAATTGGCCAGTCAGTCCTGATTGACCTTGTGATTCTTGGGGTGATCGGATCAGCGTTGCAAATTGTGATGACAACCGCCTATCGCTATTCGGATGCGGTTGTGGTGGCGTCGATGCGTTATGTGCAGATGCCAATTTCGGGGATTGTTGGTTATTTTGTTTTTGCCGAAATCATGTCGGCAAGTGAAATTATTGGCGCGCTTGTTATTATTGCTAGCTGTCTTGTGATTGCATGGCGCGAACTTGTGCGCACGCGCGAGGTCAATCAACCGGGGATCTAGGGCAAACCCTATGAAGAATTGGCGGCATATCATGCGATGGCGGCGATGAAAGGCTTGTTCTTTTGCGAAAACCCAAGTAAACCCGCGCGGTTAAGTACACCCGCGCGATTGAGTAAACCCGCGCGATTGACGGCGCGATATCTGTATCAAAATTGATCTGGGAATAAATTGATGGCTGACCAAAAAACACTTATTCGCATCATGGGCGAAAGCGACATTGTTGATGTAACCATGACCCGCAAGGCAGCAAGCCATGCATTGCTGATGGGGCTGGACGCTGCCGATAAGGTTAACCTTCTTGGACATTGGGTGGATCAGGATCGCGGCGCTGAATTAGCGGCTGATCAAAATCATCTTGACGCGATGACCATCATTGCCACTGAGATTATTACCAGTAAAGCCACGGTCGGCAGCGCGCTTGCGTCCCAGTTTGAGGCAGGTGCCAATTTTGTGCTTCTAACCTTATTGCGCGAAAAATGGCCAGTTGGGTCAAAGGCAAAATTCAAGACCATTGCCGACCGCGTGAAGGCTGATCATACCTATCTTGCGCATATTTGCACAGCGGCCAAGCTGGATGATCTTGATGATGAAGATTCCTTGAAACAAGAAGAAACCCGCCAATTATCCCTATCGCTTGCTTTTTACAAAGCCAACCGCCGCCGTTTTGCCAATAGCAGTGCGGTTCAAGGGTTGATTAAAGGCTAATCCGGCTTTTGCAATTCAGGTAAAGCCTTGAAAAAAGCCAGCGCTTCGGCATTTGCCAAGGCGTCGGTGTTTTTAATCGCCCGACCATGAATGACATCACGAACGGCAAGTTCGGTTATTTTACCCGAACGCGTGCGCGGAATATCAGGAACGGCGATGATGGCAGCAGGCACATGGCGAGGCGTTGCACCAGCGCGAATGGCCAGGCAGATGGCGCGCCGCAAATCATCATCAAGATTGGCACCATCGGCCATCCGCACAAACAGGATAACTCTGACATCATCTTGCCAATCCTGACCAATGACCAGCGCTTCGGTGATTGCATCAAAAGCTTCGACCTGACGGTAAATTTCGGCCGTGCCAATGCGAACACCACCCGGGTTTAAGGTGGCGTCAGACCGGCCATGAATGATCATGCCGCCGCGTGCAGTCATGGTGGCCCAATCGCCATGCCGCCATATGCCCTGAAAATGCTCAAAATAGGCGGCTTTATATTTGCTGCCATCAGGATCGTTCCAGAACTTTACCGGCATTGCAGGGAAAGGCGCGGTGCAGCAAAGCTCGCCTTGTTTGCCGATAAGGCTGGTTCCATCTTCGTCCAGAACATCGGTTTTCATGCCAAGGCCGCGGGTTTGAATTTCACCGGCAAAAACCGGCTGGACCGGACAGCCAAGAACAAAACATGACACAATATCGGTGCCACCGGAAATTGAACATAGCTGCAGGTCGGGTTTGATTTTGTCATAAACAAAGGCAAAGCCGTCAGATGAGAGCGGCGATCCGGTTGATAATAATGCCCGTAGTGCGCCAAGACGAACCTGATCACGCGGCACATAGCCTGAATTGCGAACAGCATCGATATATTTTGCCGACGTGCCGAAAATGGCAATATTTTCGGTTTCGGCCAGTTCCCACAATCGGGCTGGCACCGGGTGAAATGGGTTGCCTTCAAACAACACCACTTTTGCCTTGATCGCCAAGGCCGATACAAGCCAATTCCACATCATCCATCCGCAAGTGGTGAAATAGAACATGGCGTCACCCGCGCCCAAATCACCATGAAGGCGATGTTCTTTGATATGCTGGATCAAGGTGCCACCAACGCCGTGAACAATGCATTTTGGCGCACCGGTTGTGCCGCTTGAATAGAGAATATAAAGCGGATCATTAAAACCAACCCGCACGAAAGCGCTAACCGGTTTGGCGCTTGCAATTGCATCGTCAAAAAGGATGGTATTGGCGATGGCGCGGCAATCCGGCGTATCGCAAAGATAGGGAAGGATTAAAACCGCCTCAAGCGTTGGCAATTGAGCGGTAAGATCGGCAATCAGCGGCATCCGGTCAATTTTTTTGCCCGCGTAAAGATAGCCATCGCAGGCCATTAACAGCTTTGGTTCAATTTGGCCAAACCGATCAACCGCACCAGCTAATCCGAAATCGGGCGAACAGCTGGAATAGACCGCGCCAATGGTTGCGCTTGCTAGCATCGTGATCACTGCTTCGGCCGCATTTGGCGTGTAGGCGGCAATGCGGTCACCTTGGCCAACGCCCTTGGCACGCATCCAGCCGGCAAGCGCCATAACTTTTTGTTTCAGCTCGGCACGGCTAAGCGCGATATGACGGCCATCTTCGCCATAGGCGCTGATCGCAGGGCGGTCATCAGCCTCGGCCAAAAGATTTTCGGCAAAATTGATTTTGGCATCGGGAAAAAACTGGGCACCGGGCATCGCGGTTTCATTGATCAGGATGCGTGATCCCATATCGCCAATCATGCCATGCCATTGCCACAGGCTTTGCCAGAAATCAGGCATTGAATCGATTGACCATTGCCATAAGGCTTGAAAATCACCGCCCCAGTCAAAGCCATGATTGGCAGCGATAAACCGCCCGAAATCTTGCAATTGTGCCTGTTCGATCGCCTCGTCTGTTGGTTGCCAAAGACAGGTGCCAAGCGCGGTTGGTTGCGGCGATGATGAAGGTTGTTCGGCCATTGATGAAACCCAAGAAAAAAGACAATGATCACGGCAAATGATCACATTGGTGATGCGCCCGAAATTTCGGGTGCGGCCTCAGCTTATCGTGACCGCTTGCATGGCGCAATGATTGCCGCAGTTTGATGCGGTATAGACGCCAAACGCTATGCTAGACGATACGCCAAATTGAAGAGCGCAAAAAGTAACGGCGGAAAATTATCGACGCGAAACTATCGGCGCGAAAGGATGGCCGCGAAAGGATGGGCGCGTTTGCCTTTGCTCTGGAATACTGGATGCCTCATGCCGGCTGCCATGTCTTGAAAAAACGCCGCAATAGCAGTCAAATGGCAATCTATAATTGTTTTTTCTGATTGAATAGGCGCAATACATCACCGGTAAGATGCAGATTTTAGAACCCTCCAAAAGAATTATATCTCTGCATAATAGAAAAACACTTTGCGGAATGATATTTCTTAATAATTCGTTAATTTATGATAAGATTTATCACCAAAGAGATATTGTTTTTGCCATCAGCGACGCCCTGAAAATCGTGCTACCGGCTCACAAATCATCTCGCCTACGAGTTTGACCAGAGATGCATCCCAGCACGAAATCGCAAATCCGCCATATCATGTCAGACTTTGGCGAAACCAAACATCATCTTTTGCATGATCGGGTTGTTGCGCTTGCCGCAAGCCGATGGATGATGCCGATAAATGACAATGCCATCATTCAGATCGAATTGCTGCATCATGCCAATCAGGCGCTTTTGTCCAGTACGGTTGCCCGCGATGGCAGCGGCCCGTTAAAGGCATCCTTTTTGACGATGCTACTTCTTGAAGATACGATTGCCCATGCGCAGCGTCCGTTTGGCATTTGTTCGGGGGCGGCAACGGTAACCTTGCACCGTTTTATCGACCTTGAGACGCTTTCAACGGATCAACTGGCTTTGGCCATTGCCAATTTTGCCAGCCTCAACGACGTTATTTTTGCCGACTATCTGTCGCCGCCAATTGCAGAACCTGTGGCCGATAAACGCTATAGCATCTACTACGCGGTGTGATGGCTTGGAAATCACCTTGAACTTGGCGGCTGAATGCGCGACAAGATTGTTTAATAGAGGCATATCCTCATCGCAATCCAACCGGCAGCCAAAGGCAAAAAATAATGGCCCAATCTTCGCAGAATTTCGACTATGATTTGATTGTGATTGGCGCAGGGTCTGGCGGCGTTCGTGCTGGCCGCATCGCCGCTGGTCATGGTGCCAAGGTTGCGGTGATCGAAGGAGACCGGCCGGGTGGAACTTGCGTTATCCGTGGTTGTGTGCCGAAAAAGCTGTTGATGTATGCGGCCAGTTTTTCAGCCGATGTTGAAGATGCCCGCGGCTTTGGCTGGCAAATTGATGGATTATCGCATGATTGGCCTGGCTTGATCGCAGCGAAAGATGCTGAAATTGGCCGGTTGGAAAATATTTACCGGTCGCTATTGAAAAATGCTGGCGCTACCTTGATCGAAGGTTGGGGACGGGTCACTGGCCCGAATGAGGTCAGCGTTGGCGCGGATGTCTATCGTGCTGGCAAAATTTTGATCGCGGTTGGTGGTGCGCCGCAATTCATCGATGTTCCGGGCATGAAAGATCATGCCATCAGCTCGAATGAAGCGCTGGATCTGCCCGAAATGCCAAAGGACATTGCCATTTATGGCAGCGGTTATATTGCGCTTGAATTTGCCGGTATTTTCAACGGGCTTGGGGCGCGAACCCATTTGATTTATCGAAGTGATTTACCGCTTCGTGGCTTTGATGATGATGTTCGCGCCCATATCGCAACGGCGCTAACCGATCGCGGAATCATTCTTCACCCCGAAACCACCATTGATCATGTCACGGCTGAAAATGGCGGCAAGCAGGCGCATCTTAGCGATGGCAGCAGGCTGGCGGTTGATCAGATCATGGCGGCGACAGGTCGCAGGCCAAATACTGCCAATCTTGGCCTTGATGATTTGGGGGTCAAGCTTGGCAAGCAGGGCGAAATCATTGTTGATGATATGTCACAAACAAACCTGCCAAGTCTTTATGCCATTGGTGACGTCACAAACCGAATTAACCTGACACCAGTTGCGATTGCCGAAGGCCACGCCTTTGCCGATAGCGAATTTGGCAATCGCCCGCGCAAGGCCGATCATGCCAATGTCGCCTCGGCCGTATTCAGCCAGCCACCCATCGCATCGGTTGGCCTGTCTGAAGGCGATGCAATCAATGCCCATGGAAAGGTCACTATTTTTGAAAGCCAGTTTCGGGCGATGAAAAACACCATTTCGGGACGTGGTGAAAAAACCTATATGAAACTGATTGTCGACGCGGCAAACGACAAGGTTGTTGGCGTACATATGATGGGGCCCGATTGCGGTGAAATCATGCAAGGCATTGCGATTGCCGTAAAGATGGGGGCAACAAAGGCAGATTTTGACGCCACCATTGGCATTCACCCAACCGCCGCCGAAGAATTCGTGACCATGCGCACACCGCGCAAAGAGGGCTAGGTTTGGCAATTTCTCGCAGCCCTGTTATCGGAATAAAGCTTGAAAAAACAGGGCAAATCCGCAATATTGAGCTGTAATTCCAATGAAAGGGGTGAGGTGGGTTGTGCTGTTTGCGAGCCATCTCGCCTTGAAAGGACGAAAATCAAATGACTTGGCAACCAAATAGCTGGCGCAGTTTTCCAATTCAACAAGTGCCGGAATATCCTGATCTTGACCGGCTAAATGCTGTTGAAAAGATTATTTCGGGTCGTCCACCTCTGGTTTTCGCCGGTGAGGCGCAAAGCCTTCGCGACCGGCTTGGCAGTGTGGCGCGTGGAGAGGCGTTTTTGTTGCAAGGTGGTGACTGCGCCGAAAGCTTTGCCGAATTTTCAGCAAATAACATTCGCGACAGCTTTAAAGTCATGTTGCAGATGGCGGTGGTGCTGACCTATGGCGCTTCGATGCCGGTGATCAAAATTGGCCGGATGGCGGGTCAATTTGCCAAGCCACGTTCGGCGCCTACCGAAGTGATTGATGGTGTCGAATTGCCAAGCTATCGTGGCGATATGATCAATGGGCCAGCCTTTACCGAAGATGAACGTATCCCTGATCCGCGGCGTTTGCTTCGCGTTTACGAACAATCAGCATCAACCTTGAATTTGCTTCGCGCCTTTGCCCAAGGCGGGCTTGCCGATCTGACCAAGGTGCATAGCTGGGTGGCTGACTTTTTGAAAGACACGCCGCAAACACAGCGTTTTGAAGCGCTGGCCGAACGCATCGAAGAAAGCCTGAATTTCATGAAGGCTTGCGGGGTAACATCGGCAACGGCGCGACCGCTTGCCGAAACCGAGCTTTACACTAGCCATGAGGCACTTCTTCTTGGGTTTGAAGAGGCCATGACGCGCCGCGATACTATTACTGACGAGCAGGGATGGTACGACACATCGGCACATATGTTGTGGATTGGCGACCGGACTCGCCAGCCTGATGGCGCACATGTTGAGTATATGCGCGGCATTTCCAATCCGATTGGCCTGAAATGCGGGCCAAGCCTTGATCCTGACGAGTTGCTGCGCTTGATTGATATCTTGAACCCAAGCAATCAGGCCGGCCGGTTGACCTTGATTGTTCGGATGGGCGCGGAAAAAGTGCGAAGCGGTTTGCCACCACTTTTGCGGGCGGTCAAGGCGCATGGGGCGAATGTTGTATGGTGCTGTGATCCGATGCATGGCAATACCATCAAGGCCAGCAGCGGCTATAAGACACGCCGTGTTGATGATGTGATGGCCGAAGTGACTGGCTTTTTTGACGCCCATGACGAGATTGGCACTTATCCGGGTGGCGTGCATTTCGAAATGACAGGTCAGAATGTCACCGAATGCGTTGGCGGTGTTGTCGATGTGACCGAGGCCAATCTTGGCGATCGCTATCATACGCATTGTGACCCGCGGTTGAATGGGGCGCAGGCGCTTGAACTTGCGTTTCTTCTTGCCGATTTGCTGAAACGTCGGCGCGGTGTACCGTCTTATATGTCCAAGGCCGTATAAAGGATCAAAGGCTTTGTCATACGCTGTTATGGTTTGCGTCGGCGGTCCTGATCCATTTTTAACAAGGTAGACTAATGGCAAAATTTGCGAGCAGCGGGCCGACTCCGGAAATTCAGCCGAGTCTAACCGATACCTATTTTAATCACACACGCAAAGTCGTCATGGCAAATGGTGATTGCGAAGTCACCTATGCGGTTTTCATGCGGCGTCCGGTTACCTTTGCCGGACGTTTGGCCATCGAATGGATTACCGCCATGGCGCAATCCCGCGGTGCCACCTTGAAAATCGAACAGCTTTATGTTGAAGGGGCATGGATCGGTGCTGGCGAGCCGATGTGTTATATCACCGGCCCCTTTTCGGTTCTTGTCGACCTTGAAACGATTTTTCTGCAACGCCTTGGGCCAGCCTGTGTCGCTGCCTATAACGCCTATAATATGTGCATGGAATTGCCGAATGTGGCGTTTCTGGCGATGGATGCCCGCCATTGTGCCGGCAGTGAAATGGCCGAACTTATGGCTTATGGTGCGTCGGTTGGTGCTGCCAAGGCCAAGGCCAAAGCCAATGCCATTGGCTTTGTTGGTTGTGCCGCCGATGCGACCGCGCATTTCTTTGGTCAGGAAAAGGGCAGGGGAACAATGCCGCATGCCCTGATTGGCTATGCCGGATCAACCGTTCGTGCCGCCGAAATGTTTCACCAGACCGTGCCCGATGCGCCTTTGACGGTGCTGGTTGACTATTTTGGTCAAGAAATCACCGATGGGCTTGCTGTGGCCGCGCATTTTCATGATCACAGTAAGGCAGGCACCTTATCGCTTCGTCTTGATACGCATGGTGGCCGCTATGTTGAAGGGCTTGACACCCAATCATCCTATGCGGTTTTGGAACGCAATGTTCCGCAGGCTTTGCGCGGCTATCGAACCGAAGATGAATTGCGTTTGCTCCTTGGAACAGGCGTAAGTGCGGCAGCAGTTTGGCATATGCGCGAACAGCTTGATAGCAACGGCTTTGACAAGGTGAAAATTGTTGCTTCCAGCGGGTTTGGTCCCGACAAATGCCGTGTTTTTGCCCTTGCCAATGCGCCTGTTGACGTGATTGGAACCGGATCATATTTGCCGCAAATCTGGTCGCAAACCTATGCGACAGCGGATATTGTTGCCTATGATGGCAAGCCACGGGTCAAGGCTGGCCGTGAATTTCTTTTGTATAAGTAAAAGGTTGATTGTTTCATGACAAAGCCGGTTTTAATCGCGCTCGCCCAATTGAATGCGCATCTTGGCAATGTAAATGCCAATGTCAGCCGTCTTGCCGAGGCACGGACGCAGGCTTCGGCTCATGGCGCTGAAATCATTGTCACCCCTGAAATGTATCTGTCCGGTTATCCTTGTGATGATCTTGTGCTTCGGGCTGATTTCATGGCTGATGTTGCTGCAGGTATTGATGCATTGGCAAAGCTTACCGCCGATGGCGGGCCGGCAATTGTTGTTGGCGCGCCGGTTGCCGCTGATGGCGCTATTTATAATTCGGTTTTCATTCTTGATGGCGGTGCCCAGCTTGCCCGATTTGACAAGGTGAATTTGCCAAATTACGGCGTGTTTGATGATAAGCGCAATTTTGCCGCTGGTCAGATGCCCGGCCCGGCTATGCTGCGAGGGCTGAAAATAGGCTTTCCAATCTGCGAAGATATCTGGGAGGCGAATGTTGCCGAATGTCTTGAAGAATCAGGTGCCGATCTTATCATTGCAATCAATGCGTCACCATTTGACATGACCAAGCCCGAACGCCGCATGTCAACAATTGTGGCGCGAACCGTCGAAACCGGCCTGCCGGTTGCCTATGTCAATATGGTTGGTGGGCAGGATGAGCTTGTTTATGACGGCGGGTCTTTTGCAATCAATGCTGGTGGCAAGCTTGCCTGTCATTTGCCAAGCTTTTCTGAATCAATTGTGGTTGTTTCAGCGCAGAAAACAGCGGGCATGGTCACGCTTAACGGCCAGATTTCGCCGCCCGATGGTGATTTGACCGCGCTTTATCGCGGTCTATGTCTTGGGCTTCGTGACTATGTCCATAAAAATGGGTTTCCGGGGGTTATTCTTGGCTTGTCGGGCGGTATTGATTCGGCGCTGGTTGCCGCACTTGCTGTTGACGCGCTTGGCGCGGATGCGGTTCATGCGGTTATGATGCCGTCGGCCTATACAAGCCAAGAAAGCCTTGATGATGCTGCCGAATTGGCAAGTGCCCTTGGCATCCGGCTTGATAATATTGCGATAACCCCGGCAATGGGCGCACTTGACCGGATGCTGGCCGAACAATTTGCTGGTACCGAACCGAATGTCGCCGAAGAAAATATGCAGTCGCGTTTGCGCGGATTAATCTTGATGGGTATCTCGAACAAACATGGGTCAATGGTGCTGGCGACAGGCAATAAATCCGAATATGCGGCTGGCTATTCAACGCTTTATGGCGATATGTGCGGCGGCTATGCCCCGCTAAAGGATGTTTGGAAAGTTGACGTGTTCCGGCTCTGTGACTGGCGCAATCAGCATTTGCCGCGCGGGGCGGCTGGCCCTGATGGTATTGTGATCCCGCAACGCATCATCGACAAGCCACCATCAGCCGAATTGCGCCCTGACCAGAAAGACACTGACTCGCTGCCGCCTTATGACCGGCTGGATGCGATCATGGCGGCTTTGTGTGAAGACATGGCCGATATCGAAACGATTGTTTGCCGTGGCTATGAACGGGATGAAGTTGTGCGGGCAAGCCAGCTTTTATTCCGTGCCGAATATAAACGGTTTCAGGCTGCACCGGGTCCAAAAATGACGCCAGTTGCTTTTGGTCGTGATCGCCGTCTTCCCTTGACCTCTGGCTTTAACCCGATAAAACCCTAACGAGTCACAATATATGGCAAGCCAGCGAACTGGCTGCCGCTTGCAAAGACTGGCCAAGTGCCAAAAAGGAGTCGTTTGATGACTGCAATCAAAGTCCGTTTTGCCCCAAGCCCAACTGGGCGATTGCATGTCGGCAATTTACGGACGGCCTTGGTAAATTACCTGTTTGCACGCAAGACTGGCGGCGAATTCATGCTTCGGATTGATGACACTGATACCGAGCGGTCTAGCAAAGCGTTTGAGGCCGATATCCGTGCCGATCTTGACTGGATGGGAATGGATTGGGATTGCGAGGATCGTCAATCATTGCGCCTTGCACGCTATGATGAGGCATTGGCCCAGCTTGTTGCCGCTGGCCGTGCCTATGCTTGTTATGAAACGCCTGAAGAATTATCACTCAAGCGTAAAGCGCAATTATCGGCTGGCCGCCCGCCGGTCTATGACCGTGCTGGCCTGAAACTAAGTGCCGAGGATAAAGCAAAATTTGAAGCCAATGGCCAACGTCCACATTGGCGGTTTTTGCTGAATGATGCCGAGGTCAGTTGGCATGACATGGTACGTGGCGATGTTGCCTATCATATGTCTAGCCTGTCTGATCCAGTATTGATGCGCGAAGATGGGCGGGTGATCTATACAATGGCGTCGGTTGTTGATGATATTGATCATGGCATAACGCATATTTTGCGCGGTGAAGATCATGTGACCAATTCGGCAGCGCAGATTCAGCTTTTTGAAGCCCTAGGCGCAACCGCGCCAACGATGGGGCATCTGGCGCTTCTTGCCGGGGCGGATGGCGAAGGCCTGTCAAAACGGCTTGGCAGCTTGTCGATTGGTGATCTGCGCCAGAACGGCATTGAACCGGCGGCGATTGCCAGTGTTCTTGCGCGTATCGGTACAGCCGATCCGGTTGAGGCGCAATCCAGCATGGATGCTATCATTGGCGGTTTTGATATTAGCCGGTTTGGTCGTGCTACGGCGAAATTTGATCCGTCAGAATTGCAGAAAATCAACGGCCAGATTATTCAAGATATGCCATTTGATGCCGTGAAAGGCCGGCTTTCCAGCGCCAATGTTACGGGGGATGCCTTGTTCTGGGAAACCGTTCGCGGGAATATCAGCACTGTTGGCGAGGCCAAGATTTGGTGGGATATCTGTACGGGTGAAATCACCCCGGTTATCGAGTCAAATAACGTGACCAATGCGGCGGCGGCATTATTGCCACAAGGTGATCTTGACGCGTCAATCTGGAAAGGCTGGACAACTGCCATTGCGGCCGAAACAGGGGTTAAGGGCAAGGGCTTGTTCATGCCGCTTCGCCTCGCGCTGACGGGTGTTGAGGCAGGGCCTGAGCTTGCGCCTTTGCTTGGCATTATGGGGCGTGATCGGGTTCTTGCGCGCTTGCAGGGAATGCCAGCATGAGTGTGCTAAAACTCCATAATACCCTGACCCGCAAAAAAGAAGGTTTCGTTCCGATCGACAATGATCATGTGCGGGTCTATGCCTGTGGGCCAACGGTTTATGGCCGGATTCATGTTGGCAATGCGCGTCCGATTGTGGTGTTTGATGTGTTGGTGCGGCTTTTGCGGCTGCGTCATGCCAAGGTTACATATGTTCGCAATATCACCGATGTTGATGATAAAATTAACATTCGCGCGGCCGAACGCGGCATTGGTATTGATGAATTATGCGCCGAAACGATTGAAACATTTCATCAAGATACTGAACGGCTTGGCGCGCTTGCACCCGATATCGAACCACGTGCAACGCATCATATCGCCGAAATGCAGGCCATGATCACCACCCTGATTGATAAAGGCCATGCCTATGCGGCCGATGACCATGTATTGTTTCAAGTCTCAACAATGGCTGATTATGGATCGCTGTCCAAACGGTCTATGGATGACATGATTGCCGGTGCGCGGGTAGAAATTGCCCCTTACAAGCGTGAACCGGCCGATTTTATTTTATGGAAGCCAAGCAGTGATGATCAGCCCGGATGGGACAGCCCTTGGGGACGTGGACGACCCGGGTGGCATATTGAATGTTCGGCGATGGCCAAAACCTATCTTGGCGAGGTGTTTGATATTCATGCCGGTGGGTTGGATTTGATTTTCCCGCATCATGAAAATGAAATCGCGCAAAGCTGTTGTGCGCATGATCAAACGAAAATGGCGCATTACTGGCTGCATAACGGTTTTGTCACGATGAATGACGAAAAAATGTCAAAATCGCTTGGCAATATTATTTCGGTTACCGATGCTGCCGATCAATATCGCGGCGAAACCTTGCGTGCGGCGCTTTTGTCGGCGCATTATCGCGCGCCTTTGGATTTATCGGATAACGCCATGCGTGACGCGCGCAACGGTCTTGACCGGTTATATCGCGCTGTTGGTGATGTTGACGCCTCGCAGGACAAAATTGATGCTGATTTTATTGCCTGCCTTCTTGATGATTTAAACACGCCTGCAGCGATGGCGCGGTTGCATGAATTGGCGCGCTTGGCAAACAAAGGTGATGCTGCTGCGGCAATGGCGTTAAAGGCCAGCGCGGCGGTTCTCGGCCTTTTGCAGCAAAGCGCCGATGGCTGGGCCAAGGCTGGTGATGCTGCAACCGAAGATGGTTTGGATGATGCTGCCATTGACGGCCTTATCGAAGCGCGGAAGCAGGCTCGTGCCAACCGTGATTTTGCCAAAGCCGATGACATTCGGGATCAATTAACGGATGCTGGCATCATTCTTGAAGATAGTGTCGACGGGACGATTTGGCGGCGACGCTAGCAATGAACGGGCATTTTTGCTAAACCGATGCCGCAAAGACGGGCATAGATCGGCTTGCCGGCTATTTATCGCCGGTCATAGGCGGTGGGAGATTAACAATGGGTAGCGATAAAATATGGTTGTTTGACACCACATTACGCGATGGCGGGCAAACCCGCGGCGTCGATTTTTCGCGCGCCGATAAGGTTGCTATTGCCCATGCGCTTGATGATATCGGCATTGATTATATCGAAGCTGGCTGGCCAGGGGCAAACCCGACCGATGATGCGTTTTTTGCCAAGCCGCCAAAAATGAAAAATGCCAAGCTTGTTTCCTTTGGCATGACCCGCCGCGGTGGCCGCAGCACAGCGAATGATCCGGGATTGAGTGCGGTGATTGATGCCGAGGTTGACGCATCTTGCCTTGTCGGAAAAACATGGGATTTCCATGTAAAGACGGCATTGAACACAACGCTTGATGAAAATCTGGAAATGATCCGTCAATCGCTGATTGCCGCGGCTGATCGAGGCCGCGAGCCGATGTTTGATTGCGAACATTTCTTTGATGGTTACAAAAATAACCCTGATTTTGCGCTTGATTGTATTCGTGCGGCCAATGAAGGCGGTGCAACATGGGTTGTTCTTTGCGACACAAATGGCGGCACGCTTCCCGATGAAGTGTTCGATATTGTCAGCGCTGTTCACAAAAAAATGCCTGATATTCGCTTGGGAATCCATTGTCATAATGATGCTGGTGTTGCCGTGGCAAATTCGCTGGCAGCGATTGCAGCTGGGGCACGTCAGGTGCAAGGCACAATTAACGGGCTTGGCGAAAGATGCGGCAATGCAAATCTGATTTCGCTTATCCCTAGTTTGGTGCTGAAGACCGATTATGAAACCAGCATTTCCGAGGCCAATCTTCCGAAATTAATGGGTTTGTCACGGTTTCTTGACGATCGGTTGAATCGGGCACCGGATGCCCATGCGCCCTATGTTGGCGCGGCGGCCTTTGCCCATAAGGGCGGGTTGCACGCATCTGCCGCGCAAAAAGACCCGCGCACTTATGAACATGTACCGCCGGAAAAGGTTGGGAATGAGCGGCATTATCTTGTCTCGGATCAGGCTGGTCGTTCGAACATGCTGGCGCGGTTTGCCCAGTTCAAGATCGAGATTGACCCCAAGGATGAACGGCTCGACACGCTGATCAGCGTTGTGAAGGCAAAGGAATTTGAAGGCTGGGCTTTTGATTCTGCCGAAGCCAGTTTTGAGCTTCTTGCCCGTCAGGTGCTTGGGGAAGTGCCGGAATATTTCCGTATTGGCCGGTTCCGCGTCATGGATGAGCGCCGGTTTAATGCGCGTGGTGAATTGGTTGTTGAATCCGAAGCCACAACAACAATTTTTGTTGGTGATGATTGTTTCCATGAAGCCGCCATTGGCAATGGTCCGGTGAATGCGGTCGATACTGCCATGCGCAAGGCGTTGGTTGCTGCCTATCCATCGCTGGCCGATGTCGAACTGGTTGATTATAAGGTTCGCATTCTTGATGCAGCCGAAGGGTCGGGAACCGGTGCTGTGACCCGTGTGATGATCGAATTTTGCGTTCCGGGCGGCCCTGTCTGGCGCACCGTTGGTCTATCGACCAATATTATCGATGCGTCGGTTGCCGCGCTTGGTGATGGCATGATCTGGAAATTGCAGCATGATAAGATTGCTGGTCCAAAGTCGATTTCAAAATGACAATCCTGCCAACCGCGCCAATTGTGATTTTGGCGCGCCCGCAAATGGGCGAAAATATTGGATCGGCTGCCCGCGCCATGATGAATTGTGGGCTGAGTGATCTTCGGCTTGTCGCACCGCGCGATGGCTGGCCAAACCCTGCGGCATTGCCAATGGCCGCGGGGGGAAGCGAAATCATTGAAAATGCGCGTGTTTACGACAATTTGGCTGATGCGGCTTTTGATGTGTCATTAATGGTGGCGGCCAGTGCCAGACGGCGTGATTTGCCGATTAAAAGCGCTGATCCGCGCGCCGCTGCCATGATGATGCTGGCGCATGAGCGGCAATCAATGGCATCACCCGCCGATGTGGCATCATCCGGCAGGGTTGCAATGCTGTTTGGACCCGAAGCCTCAGGGCTTGATAATGATGAGGTTGTGCTTGCTGATATTCTTGTGACCGCGCCATTAAATCCGTCTTACCCATCATTGAACTTGGCGCAGGCGGTTTTGTTGATGGCATGGGAATGGCGAATGGCTGCCTATCTTGCAAGCCAGCAAGGCGATTCTGCAGCTTCAGATCAATCAGATTTGGATCAATTGGCAAAACCAGTCATGCCGGATGCGCCCCCAGCCTTGATCAAAGAGCGTGATTTTCTCTTTCAGCGACTTGAAGCCGCGCTTGATGATGGCGGTTTTTTCACTGCACCCGATATGAGCCATGTGGTCAAACGGAATTTACGCGCATTTTTCACGCGGGCAGCCCCGTCAGCGCAGGAAATTAGCACGCTTCACGGCGTGATTCAGGCGCTAACACGAAAACGCGACTAGCCAATGGCGAAATATGTTTGACAAATGGGTCTAATGCTCATATTTTCCGGCAAATTCTCGGGAACGCGGATTGCACCAGCGGGGTGTGATGCCGGTCAAAATTCCAGCCTTGGCTGATATGGCGACCCTACCGGGGCAACAACGGAAAAAGGAGCCAATCAATGGCAAAGTCCGATCATAAGCGGCACTCCTCAAAGCATAAAATTGACCGCCGTCTTGGTGTAAACCTGTGGGGTCGCCCAAAATCACCTGTAAATTCACGCGAATATGGACCGGGCCAGCATGGTCAGCGCCGCAAAAAGCCAACCGATTTTGGTGTGCAGCTGATGGCCAAGCAAAAGCTGAAAGGCTATTACGGCAATATCGGTGAAAAGCAGTTCAAAAAATATTACGCCGAAGCTGTTCGTCGCCGCGGTGATACAGGCCAGAATCTTGTTGGTATTCTTGAATGCCGTCTGGATGCCGTATTGTACCGCGCCAAGTTGGTGCCAACCGTTTTTGCGGCACGTCAGACGATAAACCACGGCCATGTCATGCTAAATGGCAAGCGCTGTAACATTGCATCAGTGATGTTAAAGCCCGGCGATGTGATTAGCCTTAAAGAAAAGGCCAAGAACATTCCTGCAGTTCTTGAAGCCATTGCTTCGGTCGAGCGCGATGTGCCAGAATATGTTGATGCTGATCATAATAAATTTACGGCAACTTTTGTTCGGGTGCCAAGCCTTGACGAAGTGCCTTATCCAGTTCAGATGGAACCAAATCTGGTGGTTGAATATTACTCACGTTAAATCGTGACGGCTGGCCAAGGCTGGCACAAAACAACGAAGTTATTAAAAGGGCGACACGAAAGTGCCGCCTTTTTTATTGCGATATCACCTGATTATATGCAGATGATTATGGCGGTGCCGGTTCTGTTAATGCAGTTTTGGTAAAAGGCTTTTCATGCTAAAAACTGACTATGAACATATGTCGTGCGACATTAAGCGATGCGCCACATCTGGTTCGTCTGGCACATGAAGCCTATCGGCATTATATCGCTCGCATTGGCCGTCCGCCGGCACCGATGCTTGCCGATTTTACCCGCCATATTACTGATGACACAGTTTTTATTGCAATAAATGACGTGATTTGCGGTTATGTGGTGCTTTGCCATGACTTGGCTTGCTGGCGGCTTGATAATATCGCCGTTGCGCCATCAAATCAGGGGCAGGGTATTGGGGCGGCATTAATCCGGCATAGCGAATTCTTCATGGCAAAAAGGGGGGGCAGTGTCTTATCAGCTCTACACAAATGACTTAATGCATGAAAATATTAATTGGTATCGTAATTCTGGTTTTCGCGAGATTGCGCGTCGTGAAGAACATGGATTTAAGCGAGTCTATTTTGAAAAGATGATTCACCAACCATAGAGGTTTCCAATGAATGATAGCGATACTGACGCAAAAACCGGCTGGCCTGAGCGATATTATGCGGTGATTTTCACCGCCCAGCGCAGCCTAAGCGGCGATGATATGTATGAAATTACCGCTGATCGCATGGTGACTCTGGCACAGCAACAGCCCGGCTTTCTTGGGGTTGAATCGGTTCCGGGTGATGATGGGATTGGCATCACTGTTTCCTATTGGACCGATCGTGATGCGATTACGCAATGGCGCGGCCATGCCGAACATATGGTTGCCCAAGCGATGGGACGGCAGGAATTTTATGATTGGTACCGGATACGCATTGCCGAGGTTGTGTCGGAACGCGCGTTCATGTCGGATAATATCGTTGAAAGCCACACCGCCAACTAGGGCTTTGCCAATAAATGCCAGCGGTGTGGTTTTGGTTGTCTCGCCAGCCTAGCTTGGCTGGACGTTAATGCCATGTGTTTGAAACATTTCGGTTAATTCGCCCGTTTCATACATTTCACGAATGATGTCACAGCCGCCAACAAATTCGCCTTTTACATAAAGCTGTGGGATCGTTGGCCAATCCGAATAGGCCTTGATGCCTTCGCGGATATTGTCGTCTTCCAACACATTTATGCCGCGAAATTTAACGCCAAGATGCGATAGAACGCCCACAACCGCTGCGGAAAAACCGCATTGTGGAAAGACTGGTGTACCTTTCATGAAAAGCACAACTTGTTCGCTGCTAATTTCATTATCAATGCGGGTCTTGAGTGCATCATCCAACATTATTTTGCTCCTAAAACTGGGTATCATGCCCTGTTGGTAACGGGAATTTAATTTTGCGGTGCCGATGTTTGCAGGGCGAGTGCGTGTAACTCCCCGCCCATACGGCCACCAAGTGCCTTGTAAACCATCTGATGCTGCTGAACACGATTCTTGCCAGCAAAGGCGCTAGAGATCACGTTGCAGGCGTAATGATCGCCATCGCCGCGTAAATCTTCGATGGTGATGATGGCATCTGGAAAGGCGGCCTTGATCAGATTTTCGATTTCACTTGCTGCCATTGCCATGGTTGCTTCTCCTTTTCATGCCGCTCGGCTAAATGCTGTTTTGGCGATTACCTGCTGACTAGCCAGCCATCAATGCCGGAATACAGCCCTCAAACACAGCATTCAGATCTGCTATCGATATGGTGTCATTGTCACCAAATTTCAATTCGCCTTGATCGGAAACCATACCAAGTTTTGTGATTTCAATACCAGCCTCTTTTGCCGCGGCGATCAGCGCTTGGCTATCGGCCGTTGTCACAACAAACCGCGCTTGGTCTTCGCCAAAGGCCCAACCGTGAAGATTGCCGGTCTTTGGCACCGCAATTTCAGCCCCAAATCCAGATCGCATGGCCATTTCGGCAATGGCAACAGCAAGCCCGCCATCAGCAATGTCATGGGCCGCGCTGATACCGCCGCCAAGGATCTGCTGGCGAACAAAACTGCCGGTTTTCTGTTCGGCCACAAGGTCAAGCGGTGGCGGCGCATAAATGCCGTCATCGCCATGGTGCTGTTGGTAAATGGATGCGCCAAGCCAGCCATCATCGGCTTTATCGCTTTGCCCGATTACGAAAATATCTTGATCTGCGGCAACAAAGCAATTGCCGACAGCGTCATCAACATTCTCGATCACCCCAACCATACCGATTACCGGACAGGGCTGGATGGCCTTGCCATCAGTTTCATTATAAAGCGATACATTGCCTGATACGACGGGCGTATCGAGCTGGCGTGCCGCATCGCCCATACCAAGCACTGACTCAACTAGCTGGGTCATGATTTCCGGCTTTTCGGGATTGCCAAAATTCAGGTTATTGGTAATCGCCAATGGCGTTGCGCCAATTGCCGACAGATTGCGATAGGCTTCGGCGACTGCCTGTGCGCCACCCATTTTCGGGTCGGCCTCGACATAGCGCGGCGTGCAATCGGTACTCATCGCAAGGCCGCGTTTGCTGCCATGAACCCTGACCAATGCAGCATCACCGCCCGGCCCAGCGATGGTGTCGGCCATCACCTGACTGTCATATTGCTCATAGATCCAGCGGCGGCTGGCAAGGTCAACATGACCAAGCATGGTTTTCAACATATTGGTAATGGGGGCATCATTGGTGATATCGCTGCTGGCAAGCTGTTTGCGAGTTGGTGCATCACCATGCGGGCGGTCATATTCCGGCGCATCATCGACCAATGGACCAATCGGAATGTCACAGGCGGTACCGCCATCTTTCAGCAGGATTAATCGGCCAGTTTCTGTCACGCGGCCAATTGGCATGAAATCAAGATCCCATTTATTGAAAATGGCGCGTGCGGTTTCGGTTGCATCGGGTTTCAGCACCATCAGCATCCGTTCTTGTGATTCCGACAGCATCAATTCATAGGCTGACATGTTTTCTTCGCGGGCAGGCACAAGATCGAGATCAATCTCCATGCCAAGTCCGCCTTTTGATGCCATTTCGACCGATGATGAGGTCAGTCCAGCCGCGCCCATATCCTGAATCGATAAAACCGAGTCAGAGGCCATCAGCTCTAGGCAGGCCTCTATTAGCAATTTTCCGGTAAAAGGATCACCAACCTGAACCGTTGGCCGCTTGCTTTCGGTTTCGTCAGAAAATTCAGCCGATGCCATGGTTGCGCCGTGAATGCCGTCACGGCCGGTTTTGGCACCAACATAAATCACCGGATTGCCCGGGCCTGTTGCGGCCGAGCGGAAAATACGATCGCTATTGGCAAGGCCAACCGCCATGGCATTAACCAAAATATTGCCGTTATAGGATTTGTCGAAATTGACCTCGCCGCCAACGGTTGGAATGCCGATGCAATTGCCATAGCCGCCAATGCCCGATACAACGCCGCCAACAAGATGGCGGGTTTTTTCATGCTCAGCTGCGCCAAACCGAAGCGCGTTTAACAGCGCCACAGGCCGCGCGCCCATGGTGAAGACATCGCGCAAAATACCACCAACGCCGGTTGCCGCACCCTGATATGGCTCGATAAAAGAAGGGTGGTTATGGCTTTCGATTTTGAAAATGGCAGCAAGCCCATCACCAATATCAACCGCACCGGCATTTTCGCCGGGTCCTTCAATGACTTGTGGGCCGTCAATGGGCAGGGTTTTTAACCATTTTTTTGATGATTTATACGAACAATGCTCCGACCACATGGCCGAAAAAATGCCAAGCTCACATAAGTTTGGCGTGCGACCAAGACGCTGATTGATCAGATCCCATTCATCACGCGACAAGCCCATTGTGGCGGCGTTTTCAAAAGTCATTACATCCGATGCTGAAGTCATGATACCAGCGCCTCAAGAGATTTTAACAGGAATTTGGCACCATCAGTGCCGCCATGTAATTTAGACATGGCACGTTCAGGATGTGGCATCATGCCAAGAACGCGGCCATTACTTGATAACACACCGGCAATATCACGCGATGCCCCATTCGGATTGACCGGCCCGCCAGCATCGCTGGCGGCATAGCGGAACGCCACCTGACCATTGCCTTCGATCCGGTCAAGCTCGTCCGCATCGGCAAAATAATTGCCCTCATTATGGGCGATCGGAATCGTCAGATCTTCGCCAAGATCAAGACCGGCGGTAAAGGGCGAGGCCAAGGTTTCACAAGGCCGCAATCCAACATTGCGGCAGCTGAATTTCAAACCGGCATTGCGGATCAGAACCCCCGGAACCATGCCGGTTTCGGTTAGAATCTGAAAGCCGTTGCAAATGCCCATCACCGCACCGCCGCGCGCTGCATGATCAAGTACAGCATTCATGATCGGCGAGCGGCCAGCAAGCGCGCCGCAGCGCAGATAATCGCCAAATGAAAAGCCACCCGGAATGATCACAAGGTCGGCAGCGTCAAGCGAAGCTTCTTTATGCCAGACAAGGGCAGGGCGGCGGGACGTCAATTGTTCGATGGCAACCATCATATCCCGATCGCAATTCGATCCTGGGAAAACAATGATGGCAACACGTAAGGCTGAGAGGGTCATGGTCTTTTTCGCATTACTGGTTAGGGGTGACGCGGTGATACATCCTAATCTATTGTTCGTCCGGAATGTCGATTGAATAATCCTCAATCACTGTGTTCGACAGCAATGTTTCGCACATGCGGGCAACGCGCTGGCGAAGCCGTGCCGGATCGGTTTCGTCGATTTCAAGCAGAATTTGCTTGCCAACCCGCACATCACCAACCTCGCTAAAGCCAAGATCATTGAGTGAATGCGAGATTGCCCGACCTTGCGGGTCAAGAACACCTTCTTTTAGTGATATATTTACAATGGCTTGCATCTTTATGCCCTTTATTGTTGTGGTCTATGCATGGCGCGGTCGCCATTTACGAGTCGATTTGCGGCACCTTGACACCAAGGCGCCGTGCAATTTCCTGATAGGCCTCGACAAGCCCGCCCAAATCGCGGCGAAACCGGTCTTTATCCATTTTCTCGTTGGTTTCTGCATCCCAAAGGCGGCAATTATCGGGGCTGATTTCATCAGCAAGCATGATTTCAACGCCATCTTCAATGTCATAACGTCCAAATTCTAGTTTGAAATCAATCAGCCGGACGCCAATTCCAAGAAACAGGCCAGTCAGAAAATCATTAATGCGTAATGTGTCTTCGACAATGATTTCCATCTCTTCCGGTGTGGCCCAGCCAAACGTGAAAATATGCTCTGGTGCAATAATCGGATCACCAAGGCTATCGTCTTTCAGGCAAAATTCAACAAGGGTGTTGTTCAGCATTGACCCTTCTTCAAGCCCAAGACGCGGGCAGATGGATCCGGCAGCAACATTGCGAACCACCACTTCAACCGGAATGATTTCCAATTTGCGGATCAGCTGTTCGCGATCGCTGATGCGGCTGATGAAATGGTTGGGAATGCCAAGTTCGCCAACGGCCATCATGATATGTTCGCTGATATAATTGTTTAAAATGCCCTTGCCGGAAATCACGTCTTTTTTCTGCGCATTAAAAGCGGTTGCATCATCTTTGAAATGCTGGATTAGCGTGCCATCTTCTGGGCCTTCAAAGATGACTTTGGCCTTGCCTTCATAGAGCGGTGTCTTTTGTGTCATAGTGTAAACCCTAGTTTTGGCCAGATCATGACCTCATTTTAATGAATTAGCCAAAAACCCGATCAAAGATTGTGTCGATATGGCGGAAATGCTGTTCAAGATCGAAAAGCGCGTCAAGCTCGCTGCTTGTCAGTTTGGCCGCTACATCTTCATCGGCTTTTAACTTATCAAGATAGCTGCCGCCCTCGGCCCAGATTTTCATCGCATTGCGCTGAACATAGACATAGGAGTCTTCGCGGCTCACCCCTTTTTGCGTGAGTGCTAGCAACACCTGCTGTGAATGTACAAGCCCGCCAAGCCTGTCGAGATTAGCCTGCATTGTCTCAGGATAGATCAACAGATTTTCAATCACGCCAGCCAGACGATGAAGCGCAAAATCAAGCCCGATGGTGGCATCAGGGGCGAAAACGCGCTCAACCGATGAATGCGAGATATCGCGCTCATGCCATAGCGCCACATTTTCCAATGCAGGCACGACCGCAGCACGAACAATACGGGCAATCCCAGTCAAATTCTCGGTCAGAACCGGATTGCGCTTATGCGGCATGGCTGATGACCCTTTTTGGCCAGCCGAGAAAAATTCTTCAGCCTCACGCACTTCGGTGCGCTGAAGATGCCGGATTTCGGTTGCAAGCCGTTCAACCGAACTTGCCACGACGCCAAGCACGGCAAAGAACATGGCATGACGATCACGCGGAATCACCTGCGTTGACACAGGCTCAATCGTCAGCCCCATCTTGTCGGCAACATGGGCTTCGACCGCCGGATCAATGTGCGCGAATGTGCCAACCGCGCCTGAAATGGCACAAGTGGCGATTTCGCGTTTGGCGGCGACAAGCCGTTCACGGCAGCGGCTAAATTCGGCGTAAAAACCGGCCAGTTTCAGCCCAAAGGTAACGGGTTCGGCATGGATGCCATGACTGCGGCCAATGGTCGGCGTGCGCTTATGCTCAAAGGCGCGCTTTTTCAGTCCGGCAAGTAACCGGTCAATTCCCTCGATCAGCAGATCACTTGCCCGCGCCATCTGCACCGACAAGGTGGTGTCAAGAACGTCAGATGAGGTCATGCCCTGATGAACAAAGCGCGCATCTTCGCCAATATATTCGGCCAGATTGGTCAGGAATGCGATCACATCATGTTTGGTTTCGCGCTCAATCTCATTGATTCGGTCAATGTCAAAGGCGCCTTTTTCCCAAACTATGGCGGCTGCCGATGCGGGGATAACCCCCAATTTTGCCTGTGCGTCACAGGCATGTGCTTCGATTTCAAACCAAATCTGGAACTTGCTTTCCTCAGACCAGATGGCGCTCATTTCCGGTCGGGAATATCGCGGGATCATAACTCTAATACCTTTTGCGTTAAATGGAGGTTGGTTGTACCATTGAGATGCGCAAAAAGCCAGCGCATAACTAGCCATTGTGGCTATTTTGCAAGGGGGCATCTACATGCTGATTCGCCGATTGGTTGTTACCGCTTTGATGCGTGTTGCGCAAAACCCTGCCGTGCAGAAAAAGGCTGGCGAAGTGGCGGGCAAGGCGCTTGATGCGGCGCGGCCATCATTGCTGCGGGCAAGTCGGAAAGCGGGTGAATTAACCCGCAAAGCCGCCAAAAAAATATCGGACGATCGCTAAGCACCGCTTTGCCGCGATAAAGCCATGATTTTACAGATGGCCAAGGCTTTTAAAACTGACGCAACTGGTGCCAGCAACGATCAAATGATCATGAAGCGCAATGCCCATCACCGCCAACGCCGTTTTAATGTCTTTTGTCACTTCGATATCGGCGCGTGAAGGCTTGGTTTCTGCGCCCGGATGATTATGCACAATGATAACCGCATGGGCGAAATGCCGAAGCGCGAGATTAACGATTTCACGCGGATAGACCGAGGTTTGATTGACCGTTCCGCGTGAAATCGTCTCATCAGCAATCAAACGGTTTTGGCTATCAAGGCATAAAACCATCACATATTCGATTGGTTCATGTGCCAGTTTGCTGATGCAATAATCCTGAACTTCCATCCAATGCG
>Ga0255784_10000720_pt1 | contig 27139 bp, 31 predicted proteins | sample 101ome_14_FD_179982 | JGI IMG/M metagenome (GOLD analysis project Ga0255784, IMG submission 179982) | Coastal salt marsh microbial communities from the Groves Creek Marsh, Skidaway Island, Georgia - 101403AT metaG (version 2) | ecosystem: Environmental > Aquatic > Marine > Intertidal zone >...
GAAGACCTACATGAATCATTCTCAGAGAATAGAAAACAAATTAAAGAGATGATGAATCGATTTAACAAATTTAACTAATCATTTAAAATTTATAAATTAAAACCCGTGTAACCCACGGGTTTTTTTATGAATATATATTTCGATATAGTTTACCTTCTTCTAATAATTTTCTGTTTTTAGGAAAGTAGTCCCATTGAAGTTCAACCATTTTTTCACCATCAAACAAATACCCTTCATTAATCATTCTTTCTAATTCTTCTCGTGTGGTATTTGATAGTTCTTGGTGAGCAAAGTTTCTTAACTTATGAAGGTTAAACTCTACGTCTCCAAACCACGATAAATGCCAACCATTAACATCGTCTAAATGTGTTTCTTGCTCATACCTGACATTTCTTATTTTTTGTGGTGTGGTTGTTTTTAGGTAAGACCATTTACAAAAAGCGGCACCTGGCCATCTCATGTCTTCAAAATCCCACCTAAAGTTCCAATACATCCATCTTTGGAGAATAGTCTTAAACGTATCAAATTCTACTTCATTATTTTTTAGTCTGCGAAGTATGTCATCGTCCCAAACTTCATCAATATCAGATATTAAAACAATATCGTCATCGTTTAGGTTTAACTTTTCTAATACGTCTTTAATTGAATTTCTATGGTAGTTTTCTCTAAACCAGTTTAATCTTTCTATTTCATTTGTGGGTTCAGGATGAGGTTCATAGTATACCTCATTAGGTAAGTCAATTACTACGTGTTCAATTTTATCTAAAAAATCTTTAAATAAATTTCTATTTTTATAGAAGTACAATTCTTTGTCTTTACCTGAATGTGATTGTCTAGATTCGACCAATATAAACCTATCGACATACTCACCCATTTCGTGTAGACGTAAGTTTAACATATCTAATTCATGGTCAAAGAGAAAACAGTCGTAAATCATTGGACTATCTTTTTTAATACCGAACGTTGTTAGTTTGTTCCACACTTTAGGTTTATCATACCCTTCAAAATTTGCAGATTGTAGTTTACCTGTTATACCGTCTCTATCCATACCATTTGATGCATAACCATCGTTTATTAATGAAATTATATTTTGGTCGTCCATCCAAAAGTCCGTTGCAATTTCCGTATGTGCAAAAGAGTAAACTTTGTTACGTATGAAATCAAAATCACCAAACCATGAAAAATGAAATCCACCATTTTCTTTTGTATAAAACTCAGGTGAATTTTCATCCCACCTTTTGTCTCTGAATATTTGAAATATCTTTTTGTTTCTTAGGTAATCTGAATAATAAAATGCAGTAGTTCCCATCCAATGGTGCATCTTTTCTAATGATGTGTTCCATACCAACCACTTTTGTTTAAAAATAATAGGACCAAATGGTAGATTTTTATTAAAATCATCTATGTCATTTAGGTTCGGAAACTCATCAACATCAGAAACTAAGATAATATCATTAAACTCTAATTTTAAATCTTTTAACGCATTACCTATAGAGAGTCTTTGGTGGTTTTCCCTAATCCAGTCCATTGTTTGGATACCTGGTATTGTAATTAATTTATTGATTTCTTCTTGTGATAATTCATCAGGCATATCATCAACAATATAGTGATGTATTTTATCTGACCACTTGTCGAACCTTTGAATATTTTCTTTGAAAAATAACGATTTAGGTTTACCTGTGAATGTCTTTGTTGATTCTACTATAACAAATTTATCTACGATGTCATATAGTTCTTCTAACCTTAATTCTAATAATTCTAATTCGTTAAAAAATAGAACGGTATCAATGATTTGTTGTTTTCTCATTTAAGTCCATATCTTCTGATAGTTTATGGTATTTTCTAAGTAAAACATTATAACCTGAAAAGTCTTCGGTACGTTCATAATACAACTTTATATAATTAAATGAATTTTTAAGTTGTTGAATGTTTGTACACGAGTATAATACTTTCTCGGCTTTTAAATAATATTGAATTGTGTTGATAATTTCCATGTAATACTTATTTTTCAAATACAAATATAATAAAGAAAATTCAAAAATATATGCCTTACTTTGATTTTATAACCCAAGAGAGTCACCAAACAGACTTATATAATTTTTACTACTTTAATGAGGTTTTTAGTCCTGAGGAGATAAAAACTATTATTAATATATGTGAGGAACTCCCTAAAGAGGTTGCCACTGTTGATTACAATGAAACCACGGATAACATTAGGAGAAGTGAAATTGCATGGTTAGGAAATAATGATGATACTAATTGGATTTATGAAAGATTAGGTGAGTATGTTAATGCTGCAAATGTTGAAATGGGTTGGAACTTTGACCTTAACGGAATGTACGAAGACATACAATATTCAATTTATTATGATAACGGTGGTCACTACAACTGGCATTCTGATATTGGTCAACAAACACCTCATAGAAAAATATCATTATCACTACAACTATCAACACCTGAAGAATACAAAGGTGGTAAGTTAGAATTTAATTTAGGTTCATACGTTTCAGAAGCCAATAATGAAATTGGTTCATTAACATTATTCCCCTCATATCTTTTACATAGGGTGACACCTGTAACATCTGGTGTTAGAAGGTCATTGGTGTTGTGGGTATCAGGAAAACCTTTTAAATAATGGTACATCACGTAGACGACAGTAATTTCTTTGACTTTATAACAAAGTATGATAGAGCGATTTGGTTCTTCTTTAGAAAACGTCAAGAAGAAAGTTCATTGTCAATAAAACCTTTTATTGAGGAGATACCTTCGGTTAACATGCAAGTGGCTATTGAGTTCCCTCAGGTTAATTACTTTCAGACATACATTGAGGATAACCCAAAGATTATGGAATACTTTAATCTTATGGATGAGCATGTTTGGAGTTATTCAAACAAATTTTTTAATCCTAGAATGATTAGTATTAAAGATGGTTATAAGTATTATGACCAATCAGGAGACAAGTGTTATTGTCTCGATACCTTAGTTGAGATGATTTTTGAATTGTACCCTGAATTAGTTCCTGAACCACCCAGTGAAGGATAATCTAATCTCATTCACCCCTGGATTCACATGTGATACGTAATGTAGTTTACCTTTGTCTTTAGGTAGTAAGAACATTGTCAAACTATTAAACTTAGGAACCTCAACATTTTCAATGATAGTACCCTCATCGTTTAAAAAGTGTAATAACCCACCGTAATGAGGTAACCAATCTTTACTTAACTGTAGTACAAAACCAATAATACCGTTTGGACTGTCTTGATGTGGTGATAAGAAATCTCCGTTAACATAACAAGCTGCGAATAGTTCATTGGCGCTTACAATTTTTAAATCGGTAATCTTTGAAATTAAATCGTGAGTAGGTTTACTATCCATTACTTTACGTAGTTCACATTCTTGACAAGTACAGTCTTCGAAGTGGTCGTCTAATGTTCTATGGAATGCGTATGAGAATAAGTTTTCACCAAAAGCCTTTTCAGCATAAAGTCTAGCATCTCTAATACTCTCTTCATTTTCCGCAATATTTCTGTTATACTCTACACCCTCTTGACCCTCAGCAGGAAACGTTGCTACTGACCACCACTCAGGTGGCATGTCATAAGCGAAAAATTGATACAGTTCCTCCGCAATATCTTCCTTAAGGTAGTTATCGATAACCACATAACCTTTTTCCTTAAAGGTCTTTTGTAGTTCTTCTATGTTTAAGTCTGGGTTTACAATATCTTTCATAATAAAATGATAATTAAAATATTAATATTCTGAAGTAAAAAAGAATACTTGAAATAATCTACCTGTTTCTAAATCTTTACCAAAATAATCTAATGAAACATGGTAGTTGTCTGAACGGTACATGACCAATCTATTAAATTTATTACCTAACTGGTCTACTAAGTCCCATTTGGTGTAATCACGAGGTTCAATCATATGTGGGGCATTTGCAGTTTCTTCATCGGTATGTTGACTACCGTCCCACGAAGATAAACCCGTTTCTTTATGTCTAAACAATCCTGTTCCTGCAGTTACTGGTGCATTTGGTGTTAAGAATAATACCGCAGCCCATCCTGTTGTGCTGTCTGAGTGTATCCACGAACGGTCCTCGGCAGTTGTATATTGAAAGGCTCCTGAGTATTCACCACCCCAATAAGTTACTTCACCAGCAAAAGGTCTAATTAGGTTTCCTAAGGTTTCTTTGATACCATCATTTAAAAATGATACTGTCCTATGACCAGGGTAATTTCCATCTACACCGAAGTCTTGTTGTAGTGCAAACTCCCTAACCTCTTCAGGGTTATCGTAAAAATCGTCAACAATTAAAGTATTAACTCTCATAAGTTTCTGTTTGTAATTCAGGATAGTCTTCATTCTTAAAATAGTAAATAATAAAGTCTATCAAATCGTCACTTGAAAAGTAGTGACTCATATACTCATCAACACTAACTACCCAGTGTTCAGTGTAGTGTGACTCATAAGTATAGTTCCATTGGTCACTAAACATTTCTAAGTATTCGTTGTCAGATAAAAAATCGTAAAAATCATATTCACTTATCTTAAAAGTTCTGTATCCTTCCTCATTATTGATTGCAAAATCTATAGTAAGTTCTTCGTCACAGAAATCATAGTTGAGTATTTCAAATGTGTTTTTCATCATTTTTGAGATATTTGTAATAAGAATAAACATTATTTAATAATAAGAAAATGGAAGTAAGAGAAATTATTTCATCATATATAAATAAAGAGAGCAATATCTTAAGGGTTGAGTTTCAACTTTTGGGTGATGAGGGTGTACGACAAGATGTTATTGAGTTTGAATACCTTTCTGAGTTTGGTTATGATGATTCAGGTATGATGGATATTTTTGATTCTGTGGATATGGATGACGAATGGGACGATTGGGATTCTGAAGATGAAGAGGTCTTTATTGATGATGATACATTAATTTTATTCTTAAATGAATATTATATTGTTTTTCCTGATAAAATTCCTGACGAAGAATATAATTAAGACTATTTATAAGTATGGACAATATGGCGAACATACTTAGTAAACTTTTGGGTAAGATATTCCTAAAAAAACCTACTTTCTTTGGTTTGGACGAACAAAAAATCACACTTTTGGTCAGTCCAAGTATGAAAGTATTTGGTATATTTACTAAACCTGAGAGACTATCAAGTAAGTTCCCATTTGAAGAACAAAAATTCCTTAACACAAAAGAATTAAGAAATTGGGCAAAAGATAACGATTTTGAAATTACATTCTCAGCTTCAGCACCACGTATGAAACAGGCACTTCTTGGTCAGTTCGGTGACGTGATGGTGGAGTCTGAAAGTAGAAACCGAGAGAAAGAACTTAGTGTTGTGGTTATGGAAGAGTTGGATAAGTCACACCTTCCTGATTCTATTAAGGAGTGGGCTAAAGACAATCCTGAAAAGTTTATTAAGAATTTGGAACACGTTCAAAACATATTGAAAAAATAAAAGGAGGTTTTCACCTCCTTTTTTTATGGACCCTCTCTGTATAGGGTCATCGAGTATTCAACTTCTATGGTTCCGTTATCGGTTTCCACGTACTGTGCGGGTCGGTTCATTTTGATGTATTCCAAACCGTCTTCCATAATATTAAATGTTCGAGGGTAACTGTAGTCGGTTAGTGTGATACGGTTCCACGAACCAGTGATAAAATCACTTTGATACTTTATATTATAATTAAACATCCAATCACTACCCCAATCATCTTGTTTGTAACCTGCGTAGAAAGTTTTACCTGAAATATGAAAACGAGTTTCATCGATGATAATTTCCTCCAACGGACCATCAACACTTGCAAACCATACTTCTTCACCTGAATTGATGTAGTGTGTGGTCTCTCCTCCGATTACTGTCATAGTTACTGAGGACACACGATAAGTCCCATCCAATGTAGGGAAAGTTTCCAATTCATATTTCTCACAACCCATTAGTGTGAGACCGACCATTAATATAAAAAGTAATTTTTTCATAATTTCTATTGATTTTTGTATTACAAAGATAAGCTTTTTTATTTAACGGCAAAATGTAGATAATGAAATTTCTTAATATTTATACTATTATGGGTTTGTTAAACGAAGAAATATCAAGAATTAGACAAGTAATGGGTCTGAATGAACAGGTTGAAACCAAAGGAGTTCAATTTGATTCGTCAGAGAAAAAGACCATTGATGATTTTGTTGAGTTTGTTAAAAAAGAATTGGGTATTAAAAATGAAGTTGATGTCCAATTACAAAATAACAAAGACGGAATCAAAACAACTGCTGTTTACAAATACCAAGATGAAGGTGATGAAGATTTTGAACAATCTGAAATTAGAGTATTCGCATTAGGAAGAGCTCTTGTTGATGTTCTTCGTTCCATTGCCCATGAAATGGTTCACCACCATCAAAATGAAGAGGGTGAATTAAAAGGTAAACACTCAAACGTAGGTGGACCTATTGAAGATGAGGCCAATGCAGTTGCGGGTGAGATGATTAAAGCCTACGGTTTAGAACATCCTGAGATTTACCCTGAAGGTGTTGAAACTGAAATGGGTGAACAAGAAGAAGGTGGAGACACTGGTGGTGATGGAGGTGGTGATTCATCTGCAACAAACGCAAATGTATCCACATGGGAAACAGGTGTTACTCGTGGACCTGCCAACCAAATAACCATTATCGTATGGTCGTCAGATGTTGCCCGTGGTAAAGCCAATCCAATTGACCAAATAAGTACTTGGGAAAGTGGTGCTAGTAGAGGAAAGGCAAATCCATTAACTTGATATATTTATAAAGAAAACTATATAGTGAATCACAATAAATTAATAACGGAAGAATTAAAAGCTATTACAGCTTTAATGTCGTATGATAGGTCAAAGACTTTGAGTGAGAACATTCAAGAACAAGGAAGTGCGGATATATACGTAGACCAAGTGTCTATGCGTATGGCAGGTATTGAATATGGTGACTATAAGAAACAAATATGGGAAAAACAAAATGAAGCTTTTGAAGATTTAATTGAGTTTTTCAAAGACCCTCATAATGTACTTATGGCAATCGAGTTAGGTGCTATGTTTATCGCACCATTTACAGGACCTTTAGCACCTGTGTTTTTAGGTATTAGTGTTGGTGCGGGTCTTGCGGATTCGGCAGTTTATTACTTTATAGATGATGACCCACACTCGGCAATGATGGCACTAGCATTAACTATTGTGCCTGAAGCAAAATTAGGTAAGTATTTTAGAAGAAGTAAAGGGTTTATTGATAAATACGGTAGAGAAGGTGCCAATGAAGTATTAGAAAGATATAATAAATACAAAAACGGAAATACATCTATTAAGTTTACTGACGAAGAAATAAAATTCTTAAAAGAATCTGGTGAGGATTTAACAGAAAAGGCAACTCAAAAATATCTAAAGTCGGAAACTGAAAATACTATTAAAAAAGGTCTACTTAAAATAGCATCGGAAAAAACAGTAAAAGGTCTATTATCACTAATAGTTAACACACTTAAGTTTACAGGTAAAACTATTAAAAGTATTGGTTCAACAGGTATTATGTTGGGAGGAACTTACTATACTTTTGACCAAATATACTTATCAATATGGGGAGACGATGAAGACCGACAAAAATCTGAATTCAAACAAATAGCAGACTTGGTTACAAAATTTTCAGGAGATGTTATGACATGGTTAACTTCAATATACAATGAATTAATTAACGGTATTGATTTTGAAGATAAAGATATTAGTAAAGATTATAATAATACGATACTACCAAAAAACGAACCTATTCTAAGTGCACAAGAATACGATGAAACGAAAAATAGAGCATTTAAGGAAAGACAGGCAAATCTTCCAGGTAAGAAAGTTACTTTAGACGGTATAAGGTCAGGTAAAGAAAGTTTACATTATGGAGACCAAGGGAATACAGTTAAACAGATACAACAGATGTTAAACGATTTAGGTATAGATACTGGTGATAAAGGGGTCGATGGATTTTTCGGTAACGATACTAAAGATGCTGTAGAAGAATTTCAGAGATATCCTGATAGTTACGGTTTAGATGATATAGTTGGACTAGATAAAGTTGATGGTATAGTTGGAAGGGAGACGTTAACCGCAATTGAAAAGGCGTTAAAAATTAAGAAAAATGGATAATAAAAAATTATTACAAGAAATATCGAGAATTCAAGAAGTTATGGGTTTAATTAATGAAGGTTCTCGTACAAAATTAGCTAAAGGTGCGATATCAGTAATTGACGATTTATTAGGTATTACCGCTAAAAATACAGATGTACTGGCTAGAGAGTATGGTGATGACGGTGCCACATTATTAAAACAATTATCTGAGGATGGTGATAATGCTAGACCTATAGGTGATATTTTTGATGATTTAAAAAAATTAAATAATTCAAAGGCGTTTGATGATGCTTTTGAAGGTTTAAAATCTGCATTTGACACTATTGTAGATGATAATGGGGTGACAATAACCCAAAAATTAGACACAGTACAAAAAGGAGTTCAAGACCTATTAGACCAAGGACAGAACACTAAAGCTGCCGAATACTTCAATTCTCAAGTAAATAATATTGCAGATTATGGAGATGACACTTTAAAAAGATTCGTTAATGATGAATATTTCTTTTCAATACCTAATTTTAGTAGGGCCAATTATAATGATTATTTAAAATTAGGTGGTGGTGAAAAATTGGCGAGTTCCAGTACTAAAAGTGGTAAAGTAATTAGGTTTAGTGAAACATTGTCGAGTTATTTTAAATCCGTAAAAAAGATTGAAGGTAAAATAACGTCTGATATCGATAGTTATCTAAAATTAAAAGATGAGGTTAATAAGCTACCTATTGATGATGCGTCTAGAAGTGAAATGACGAAAAGAGCTAATCGTTATTTAGACCGAGTAGAATTTAATTTGGGTGTGATGAAACGAAAAAATAAAGAGACTTTAGAAGTTTTAATTGAAGAGTTAACACAAAAAAGAAATTCGTTACCTAGAACATCAGCGGAAAGAGCTAAGATAAATAAATTAATTGAAAGGGCATCAAAAGAAGATGCAGATATTATTAGTATATGGAATTACCTACCACAAGGAGGTTATAAACCTGAAGGTAGTTGGTATCAAGAAATGAAACAATTAAAACAAGAAAGGGTAGATGCAATAAGAAAATTATTTATACCTAAAAAATGGTTAAAGCCTGAAACTGCAGACAGAGTATCTAAACTAGGTTATCGAGGTTCAGCAGGAAAATTCATAACAGGTAATGTAGGGCCTGCACTTAAAAAGTTATTTACAGACCCTAAAAAGGCGCCTCGTATTTTAACCACTGAAATTGGTTCTAGATTAATCAGTATACCAATCAAGTTAGCAGCTGTTGAAACTTTAATTGATTGGGCTGCTGCGATGATACTGCAAGATTCTGATTTCATGACTGAAGAATGGATTAAAGAACACCCTGATATGGCAAATTTTATTGCAGGTTTTGGTTTTGATTATAAAGATTATGAAGATAGTTATTGGGCTACGGACATGGTTATTAATACTGTTGAAAATACTTTACAGAATTTTGGAATTACAATACCTGCTTTGGCAATTAAAAATTGGATGGATGAAAACTCAAAACCAGGTGGTGGTTACGAATGGTGGAACAATCAATTCAATAAATTAGAAGAGTTACAAAAAAGTGAAAACTTTAAAAACGCAAGTGAAGAAGAGAAATTAAAGATTATTGAGGATATCATAGAGGAAACAGATACTTGGGTGACAAAAGCATCCTCTTGGTGGTATGACGGTTTACCACCAACGGTGGATACTGAAATTAATAAAGTATTATCTCAAATAGAATCAGAAACAACAACGGATGATACTGAAATAACAACGGATAATACTGAAACAACAACGGATGATGAAGATTCAACTCCTGAAGGTTCAGGAGAACCTGGTAGTTTAGATGATTTTAGTAAACAATTAGGTGTTGAGTTGAACCAAGTTAGTCAAGATGGTGATATTTATAAATGGGACTTAGGTGGTGGAGTTATATTCAACTATAAATTAGTCGATGGAAAATATGTAAAACAAGATTAAAATGAGTGTAAGTAATAAATTTTTTTGTAAAAAGTGTGAACAATCAAACGGTACTCCATTTAATACTGAACCCGCTTGTGACGGCATTATGACATTATCAGGTTCAAAGTGTTTGAAATATGATACGGAGAAAATTGCCAATGAAATAAATCCAATATGGGAAGATTTTGCAGAAAGTAAAAATTTACAATTTGTAAAAAAATCTGATGGTATGAAAGATAGTGATGGTAATCCATTATTTAACGACATACAACCTAACCAATTAAAAATTGATAATGGTGTTTTAAAATATTATGGAGAAGGAAGTGATGTAAAAACAGATGTATGGTTAGAAATTTATAAGAAAGAAGTAGGTGGAGAATACGATTGGTATTTTAAAGAAAACGGTACTGAGAAAAGTTTTACAAAAGATTACTTAATCCCTAAAGAGGGTCAAACTGAATTTACAGAATCAATAATAAGAGAAAATATGGAACACATACCACAAATGATAGATGATAAACTTAGAGAGTTTAACTTCTACACTATAGACCCTAAAAAAGGAAAACAAAAAATTTCATTTACCGATGATGACCGTGAGTCTATGAAAAATAGTTTCTTAGATATGTCTGAAAAATATCCTGAAGATATTGCCTTTATCCGTTCAGTAGTTGACTGTAGAGGTATGGACGATAAGACAAGTCAACCATTTGTTAGAATCGGTTCATACAGAGACAATTCAAATATTAACCTACCGTTTAAAAACAACAGTAAAGGATTGGGTCAATTATTAGATAGTGGTATTAATTACTTTACCATCGAGAATAACCCAACAGCTGACGATAGAGATTTTAAAATCTTACCTGGTGACCGAATTAAAGATATTGATTTCGATGAGGAAACAAAAGAAATGATGTCACAACCTGAATCTCAACCTCAACAACCAATGAAAAAGGAAGAACCTTTTGAGGTGGTTATGAAAGGTAAAGAAAAAAAAGGTTTGGAATCGTTAATTAATGATGGTGAGTTAACAAACAATTTGACAAAAAAACAAAAAGAATTATTGGAAAAACTTAAAAAAGGTGGATATTTATTTAAGAGACCTGTTGATGATACAGATTACGTTGTTAAGAACGTAAAGAGTAGTGAGTTCACTGAGTCGTTTAAAGTTTGGAAGAAGAAATCATGAGTTTAAAAAAGTCAATCAGAAAAAATCTTGAAATCCTACAGGAGACAAAAAAAGTAACCTTAACTGAAGAAAAAATAGTTAAGGGTAGATTTTCTGTGGTTCCAAAAAATATAAATAAAAACTCTAAGATACAAGTAACAAAAGCGTTTAATACGTTATTGTCTGAGAACAAATCATTGAAGTCTCAGGGTGTGAGTCAAAATCTGATTAATGAAAATATGATTCAAGCATTAACATTAATGTTTGCTGAGGAAGGTCCACGTTTCATTGATACACTAAAAGAAAAATTGGCTGAATACCTAAAATCTAAATTGCAATTGACAGATGTTGAGGAAGAAATTATAACAAATGCAATTGGAAATACTGAGATGGATGATATTCCTGAATTATTTAATGACCCAAAATATTTGGCAAATAAAATAGTTCAAGCGTATACCGAAGACATGGGAAGTAAGTATTCAATAATGAATATTGAAAAAGGTCAACAAATGGTATCGAATATGGAAGATGAACTTAGACAAAGAATTGAGCCTTTAATCGGGGATGTCAACTCTAATATGGAGTTGAAGTTGAAAGGTATTAGAGATAATATGCTTTCATAAACTTTCAAAAAGAAGGGGGTGTACAAGTATCTAATGAAAGAGGGACGATTGTCCCTCTTTTATTTTTGTACCACAGGACGGACTCGAACCGTCACGAACATTACTGTTCAAGGGATTTTAAGTCCCTCGTGTCTACCAATTCCACCACTATGGCATTTCTTATAGTTCAAAGATAGAACATAAAAAATTGTTAAACAAATGATTTTTTAAAATTACTCCAAATTGTTTCAATATCATCGTGAATGATATGTGTAAATATACTCGGCTCATAAGGTTGAGTCAATAGTTTCATGTTAGCTTCTGATGGTGTTTTATCCCCCTTTGTTGAGTTGCACCTAAAACAGCAGGTCACCATATTTTTCCACGTATTGGTACCTCCACGAGAACGAGGAATAACGTGGTCAATAGTTAAGTTTCTTTTTGACCCACAATATTGACAACTGTAACCGTCTCTTTTGAATATACGTTTTCTATTAACCTTAATGGTTTTAGGTCTGAATCGAATGTAGTTTAACAATCTAATAACCAACGGTCTAACAAAATTACCCACACTGGTTACGATATCATTATCCCCTTTTTTTATCACTTCTGCCTTTCCTTTATCGACCAAGACAAACCCTCTTTGTAGGGTTGTCACATTTAAAGGTGAGTAATCAGAGTTTAACACCAATACTACGCTCATATGTTTTGAGTTGTTTTTCTTACTATAATTATTGAATTTAATTATAAGTGATATATTTTATAAGAAAAAGTATTTTTATGAAAATTGACCAGGTTTATGTGATTTCTTTGGACCATTCTGAAGAATACATAAAAGATTTATTTGACCGACTAAGTAGAATACCTTTACCATACGACACACCTGTCTTTATTATTGAAGGGTTTTTAGGTAAAAGGTTAAAGGATGAAACCGATTTGGAATATACCCTTTATGATAAATGGGACATCTCTGACCAAAATTTAGATTGGCATTGGTGGGAAAGACCAACAACCTATGGTGAAGCAGGTGGTATGATTTCACATACTATGTGTTGGGAAGATGCATATAATAACGATTATGATACCATTATGATATTGGAAGATGACTTCGAACCTGAAGGTGATTTGGACTGGAGTATCTTTGATGAAATGGAAGGTTATGATTGGGATTTATGTTTGATGGCTCACAATTCATTGCACAGTAACTTTAATAATATTCACCCACCGTATGAAATCGGTAAAGAACATTTCATTCGTCCTACCTATTTCTATAACAGTCACACTTATATTTTAAAAAAGGAAGGGATTCGTAAGCTGGTGGAAGACCATTTACCTACCCTAAAAGACAATATAATCGTTTCTGATGAGTTTTTATCTGCGGTGATAACCACACACCCCAGAGAAGATTTAAGGGTCTTATACCCCCCTAATATTAACCCAATTGCGACAAAATACAATTGGACGTATCAGACAAGGTACATGAGTGCAGGAAATTCATTAACTGAACCGACTGAGGACGATATAAATTAAAAATGGGGGTCAATGACCCCCACTTCTTTTTACCATCTCATCATCACCCCTGCGGTTCCGTTCCATTCTACGATTGCTCGTTTTGGAATCCAAAACTCAAACTCCCCGATTTCATCGATTTTGTTTGAGATATCGACTTTGAACTGTTCAACATCATCTTTTGATTTTGGGTGTTCAACTCCGACATATTTGGCACATACGGGACCGATACCAGTCACTTGAGACATCTCATCGGTAAGTGTTCTTCCACAACAACGACAGATACCACCGTTTTCTTTTGTAAGTTTTGCCTTCAATTTGAATGCTTTGTTTGACATAACCATCACTTCAGTAACGTCAACCAAGATTGGGTGGAACTCCAAGTTGTAGTTCTCTTTGATACCCATAGCCACTTTACGTCCGATTTTAATTGTGTTACCCACCAATTTGATATTCATGTCTTTCTGAGAGTCTTTTTGAATCTCACGGTCGATGGCTTTGAAACCTGCATCAACTTGTTTGTCAGTCAACTTGCGGTATTTTTTGAATTTCATTTTAAGGTCGTTTACGAAAGTGGACTCACCTGTGTAGGTAACGATAGCTTTAAGTCTTTCAGGTAGTTCTTCTACGTTGATTTCTTTTTGACGCTCTTCGTTCATAATTACTTTTTCTGCTGCTTGGTATTGTCTTGGTGTTAGACGACCCCATTTCATAAGACCTGGTTTGAGGGCTTTGATGAAGTTGCTGGTTCCTTGGTAGTTTCTTACTTTTTCTTCGATGTTGATTCCTGTTACTGTCATGATGATGTTTTTAATACTTTACTGATGATTACAATACAAAGATAAGCCTTTTTTTTAAACTGCAAAAGAAATGCCGATTAAAAATCAATTCTAATCGGCATTAATGGTGGAGGTGGCGGGATTCGAACCCGCGTCTTGCTCGCATTACCCATAAAGGACTACACGCTTAGGTCAATGTTGGTTCTCAACATTCCGAAATATGTGATTGAATTTTAACATCCTCCATCACCAATAGATGTACGACTCGATTTCGGGTTCAGTCGTTTTTCCACCTTTGTAAAGACTTCTGTTCATAGGTTATATGTCCCCCGACCCGCTTCACTGTTAACGTCTTACGCTACAGTTACTTCTTCAGTGCGGATAAGACCCACAGCCTGAAGTTTTGCGATTGTTTCGCCAGCTAAAATTTGCAACCATAGATTAAAGTGATAGGTAACGTCTCACTGCGTGCCCTCGATGACTATCTACGCCAATCGATTCCATTCACCCCCATATATCAAAGAACTTGTTTCTGACTACAAATATAAATAGTTTTTTTTCTCTGTCAAACTATTTATAATAAAAATATTATTGTAATGGGAAAGAAAGTTATAAGGTTAACAGAAGCCGATATTGAAAATATTGTAAAGAAAGTCATTCAGGAACAGGAACAAATTCAAAATGAGTTTAACTTTTATGGTTTAGGTCTTTTTGAGATAAAAGGGGATGGGCTTTATTTTAGGTATGATGAATCAGAAGAACAGGTAAAAATATGGGAAAAAGGGGCTGCCCCTTCCTTTAAATGGGTAAATAGCCGTTTTGTACCTGATGGTTACCTTAAAACACAATTTGATTTATTTTATAATAACACACAAAACCGACCAATTATAAGGAAAATAGGTGGTAAAGAAGGTTTTACATTACCAAATACTAGACCTTTATTAAACCCAAAAAAATACACATCTATACCTTATATTATGTTACGTGATGACGGTAAATTACAGGGTGCGAATACTACGATTAGGGCAATATCTAAGAATTTATTACAAGACACGGCCAGACTTACATCTTACGGTGCAATGGACGATGAGCTTACAAGAAGTAGAGATGGTATCGCTAAGTTCAGAGAAACTTATGTTAGAATTAGACGTTCAGATAGAGGTGATGCAAAAAAACTTAAATATGCGGTGGTATTTGTGGGTTTTGGTTTAGTTTCCAACCCGATAAAACCAGCACCACCAAAAAATACGACACCACCAAAAAATATTAAATTATCTCTAAGTCTTCAAGATGTGTTTAAATTTGACGAAATAAATTTTAAAAATGAGTCAGAGGCATTGTCTCAATTGGATAATTTTGTTAAACAAATAAATGATTATATTGCTGAGTATGGTGATTTATTCAGAGAAAAAATGAAAGAAAAATTAGATATTAAACCAATATTGGGTTATGCCTCTATTGATAGAAACCCAAGTGATAAAGAAATTGGTAAGTTACCTGGATGTCAAGGAAAAACAACCAATGGTGAATATAATAAGTGTTTATCAAATATGAGGGCTAAAAAAGTTGCAGATTATTTGAACAGTAAGTTTAAAAATGACGAAATGATTAATTTCAAATATAAAGGTATGGGTGGTACTGACCAATTGTCTGAGCCCAAAGGTAAAAAGTGGCCCAAATACAAACCTAATGAAACAGGTGAGAATAGAAAAATAATTTTAGATTTAGGTGAATTTAGATTAAGTGTATAAAAAACAAAACCCCTCAATCGAGGGGTTTTTTATTATATATCAAGTTGGTGTAAATCTTCACGTTCATTAACTTCATTGATGTGGTAGAAGATAACTACTTTATCTGACAATTTGGTTTTAATGTCTTTGATTATACGTTTACGGTATCGATACATTCTGTAATCCACAATAAAAAAGTCTAAATCAGTTTTGGGGTCTACCATCAAATTATCAGGACCTTTGGTTAATCCCATATCAAGAGCGTTTGCCAACATATCTAAAAGGTCATCTTTATCTGAGTTATAGATATCATAAACCACAATCCCTGTCATATCGTATTCTAAAGTGTCGGAAACGATAATTGTACTATCATCAATTCTAAAAGAACCGTTTGATATGTCTAAAATTTGAGCATTTACTGAAAATGCTGACAATACTGAGAATAGGACTATAAGTAAATTTTTCATAATGTTTTTGTTTTTAACTTTCATATACTACAAATATAAGGCTTATTTGTTAATTATCCAAACAGTCAAGTATTTATAGTAAAAGTTTTTATGAAATTCATCAACTTACTACTTGAGGGTAAAAAGGAAAATCTTATCGACAAATATAAAGATGAAGACACCTTTGAAGACGCAACTCATTTATTGGAAAAACTTATTGACGGTGACCCTTCATCGACAAAAAAGTATTCTGAGTGGATGATTAAACAAATGATTGGATTGGGTGACCGATTAACTCATTCTATCGCCGACAATGTAAATCTGTTTATTGAGATTATTGAAAATTTTCATAAAACATCTTCATCAATAACACCAGAAGATATTGATTATGCTGCCACGTTATCAAGTTTAGTTAAACCTGATAGAATTAAGTCAGGACCAAAAGACATTTACAAATACGATACAATTTGGGCACTACAAGCGGTATTAAACGGTGTTCGTAAAAGAAAGATTGAGGTAGAAAAAGAAACCGAAGCCAAAAAAGACGTTGAAAAAATCTATGAAGACGAAAGATTTTTAATATTGCGTCCTTTCAGTCACAATGCATCTTGTTATTATGGAGCAAATACCAAATGGTGTACCACCACAAAAGACGATACCCGATACTTTGACAAGTACAGTGAAGAAGGCTCTTTATTTTATATTATAGATAAGAAGAGTAGTGATAACATATGGGGGAAAATGGCGTTGTTTGTTCGACATAATGGAAACACTGAAGTCTACGACCAAAAAGATTCTATCAGGTCTTTGGATACTTTAATACAACGTTTTGAACCGTTGACTGACATCATCAAAAAGTTGGTTAAAGGTGACGATGATTACGAAAAACTAAAGAACGCCAAATCAGGTAACCGTAAAGATTTAAACCAAGTTTTATCTGCCGATTATTTTTATAAGATGGACCAAGATTATGTTTATTTCCAATTTGATGACGTTGCGGATTATTTAAGCTTATTTGTTGAAGAGGTTGACGAATACGAATTAAAAGATGTTGAATATGCCATCGATACACCGTATGGTTATGATAGTATGTATTATGATGCTTATAACTTCGATGATGATATGCGTGAAGGTTACCCATTAAATGTGTTAAATCAAGACCATTTAAAAAAGTTACGAGAAATTATAAAACTTTCAGGAAGTGAATTAATCAATTGTTTTAAAGCCACAATACCTAAAATGAATAAAGATAATTTACAAAAATTCATACAGAAAGGTAATGATGAAAAAGATTTTTATGACCTTTACAATTTAAAAATTAGTGATGGTTGTGAGTCTAAAATAGGTAAGTACTTATTAAATTTTGATAGTAGATTTATTGATGATTTTTCATACGCATATTCCACAGCTGAAGATGAATCTATGAAAGTTGGTGTTAAAAACGCAATAAGTGAAGAAGCATGTGAAGTGTATTCACCCATAGGTATGGAAAAAAATGGTGATTGTTTCTCATCGTATAGGATTCCAATAGATAACCTAATAGAATTTTATGAGGACGATTTAGAATCGTTTTCAGGTTTAACTTTAGACCAATTATTAAAAACCGTTGTAATACCTGGTAGAGTTTCATTTGATATTCGTGAACCTCGTGAAATGGCGTATGAGGTTAGAGATGATGAAACATTTGAATACCACTTTAATTCAGATATGGATTCTGCATTAGATACTTTATTAGGGAAACTTGAAGATTCTGATGAATACTCAGACTTGGAAGAATATAAAAGAATTTATACGTTCATAAGCAACAAATATGAATTTGACGAAAGGATACCTGTTGAAACTGCTGGCGGTAATGTGGAAATAAGATTTAAGAGTGTAGACCCTACCGATAATAAAATAGTTTTTGAACTTACCCGAAGAGGTGACAACTACGGATTTAAAACAGGAAAGGCCAAACTATCGACAATCCAACAGCTAATGTCGAACTATCAATTGTTTGACCCTTTTGAGGATTAGTGTGTGTATTTTGACATTAGGTGGCTTTTAATGGCCTCATAGATGTCCAACATTTCTTCATCATCCAACTCAATCAAATCTCCACTAAATTTTGATTCGATGGTCATACCTTCGTCTGAGGTGGTGACGATTAGTCGTTCCATGTCGATTTTGTCTTCTGAAAAGTCATCATCAAAATCATCAATATCAAACAAATCTCCATACGACTTCCATGTAGGTTGTTGGTATTCGTAAGGGTATTTTACATAACCCAAAGACGATACGGCATTTTCAGCAAATTCAAGAGCCCGCTTAACATCATCAATAACAACGAATTCTTGTACTGTGTGCATGTTGTAATACCCACATGAGAAATTAATACAACTAAAATCCCCCTTCCTTTTAATTTGTGATACGTCAGTATATGGGTGTGATTGTTCATCAGAAACAGTACCCATAGACTGCTCAAAGATAGGTTTAAGTTTATTGATAAACTCACCATCTTTTTCATACAATCGAACTCCCGAACAAAGCTCGGTAATTAAAGCATTGCCAGGTGCATCAAATTGTATGGCATAGCCCACATCGTTCAAGAAGTTGGGGTCACATTTACTGGAGCCGTGACACCCTGTTTCCTCAGATACAAATAACCCTACTTTTACTTTGGATAGTGTACGTAGAAGTTCCAATGCAATGAAGACCCCACACTTATCATCACCACCGATACCTGTAGGTTCACCATCAGGGGTGTAACCTTTTAAAGAAAGGAATGTTTGGTCGTCAAATTTTAGACCAAAGGTATTGGGTTTGGCAAGTGTTTCTTCTCGAACAACGATTTCATCGACAAGTGCGTGAACAGTGTCGGTGTGAGCAATAAACATAGGATAACACTCACCTTCATTAAGAACACCTTTCGTGGCGTATACGTTACCCATATCATCGGTATAGTGTTCTACATCGGGCATTGCATCCAATACGTCGCGTAAGTACTGTACCATATTATCCTCTTGGTAAGTTTTTGTTGGTACCGAAAGGACTTCCTTAAGTCGGGTGAGTTGATTGTTATCCATTGTTTATATATTAGTCTACAAATATAAGAATTAATTTTTGATTTCCAAAAAGAAGGGAAAATTATTTCCCCTCTTTTATTTCTAATTCTTCTTCATCTTTCATCTCTACAACGAAAGACTTATTTTCAGTAATGGTTCCTCGTAAAACTTCTTCAGAGATAAGGTCTTCAATCTTTTCTTGAATAGCTCGTTTAATAGGACGTGCACCATACTTCTCATCAAAACCAACCTTTGAGATAAACTCTTTAACCTTATCTGAAATAGTGATGTTGTATTTCAACTTCTCTAAACGAGATGTCAACTTTAACAATTCAATATCAACAATTTGTGATACTTCATTTTCTTTAAGTGGGTTAAAGACTACAACCTCATCGACACGGTTAAGGAACTCAGGTGTGAAGTGGTTCTTTAACTCTTTCTGTAGAAGTGCTTTTTTCATGTCTTCATTGTTTGACATACGGTTTGTGGTTTCAAAACCAACACCTGTACCAAAATCTTGAAGTTTCTTAACACCTAAGTTTGATGTCATAATAATCAAACAGTTTCTGAAGTTAATCTTTCTACCAAAACTGTCCGTTAGGTGACCATCATCCATCATTTGAAGGAGGAGTGAAAAGATGTCTTTGTTGGCCTTTTCAATTTCGTCAAACAATACTACTGAGTAAGGTTTGTTCTTCACCGCCTCGGTAAGTTGACCCCCTTGGTCGTGACCTACATACCCTGGAGGGGAACCAATCAAACGAGACATGGTGTATTTCTCTTGGTATTCACTCATATCCATTCTGATTAACGCGTCTTCATCTCCGAAGATTTCTTTTGCCAGTTGTTTTGCCAAGTGAGTTTTACCGATACCCGTTGAACCTAAGAAGATAAAAGAACCGATAGGTCTGTTAGGGTCTTTAATACCCACACGGTTTCTACGGATTGCTTTTGAGATGACTTGAACTGCAGGTTCTTGACCAATAACTGATTTATTTAAGTTTTCCTCCAAACTCAACAAAGATTCTTTATCGTCTGTGTTTAATTTGTTTACAGGAATCTTGGTCATTGTTGCCACAACTTCATAGACCATCTCTTCAGTGATAGGTTTGCGAACAGAATCTTTCTCCTCCTCAAACTTAATCTTTTCGTCTTCAAGTTTTTTAAGAATCTTCTTTTCCTTATCACGAAGTTCTGCAGCCTTTTCATACTGTTGAGACTTTACAACTTTAAGTTTTTCCTCTTTGATGAGATTTGCCTCTTCTTTTAGTTTTTCAATAACTTCAGGAAGTTTTACATTAATTTGTGCACGTGCACCCACTTCGTCCAAAATGTCAATCGCTTTATCGGGGAACTCACGGTCCGTGATGTAACGGTCAGCAAGTGCCACACAAGCTTTTAATGATTCTTCTGAATACGAAACTTTGTGGTGAGACTCGTAACGTGATTTTAAGTTTTGTAATATCTCCATCGTTTCATCAGGAGTCGCACCATCAACCACAACCTTTTGGAACCTACGTTCAAGTGCACCGTCTTTTTCGATGTTCTCACGGTATTCATCAAGAGTTGTTGCTCCAATACATTGTAGTTCACCACGAGCAAGTGCTGGTTTAAAGATGTTGGATGCATCTAATGAACCCGATGAATTACCAGCTCCGATGATGGTATGAATTTCATCGATAAACACGATGATATCAGGGTTTTCATACAATTCATCCAAGATAACCTTTAAACGTTCCTCAAATTGACCACGATATTTGGTACCCGCGACAATAGAGGTCATATCTAAAGATACGATTCTTTTATCACATAGGTTTTGAGGACAATCACCTTCAAAAATCTTCATTGCCAAACCTTCAACGATGGCTGTTTTACCAGCACCTGGTTCACCGATAATAATGGGGTTATTTTTCTTTCTACGTGAAAGAATTTGTGCGATACGATTAATCTCACGCTCACGACCTACCACAGGGTCTAATTTACCTTCCTCAGCATGTTTAATTAAGTCACGTGCAAAGTTATCCAAAACAGGTGTTTTAGAGTCGGTCATTCCTTTGGACTTACGTCCACCTTTTTCATTAGGGTCTACTGATTCAATCATATTCTATCTATTATTTTATTCTTCAAATATAACAAAAACTGTGTAGTAATCAAACATTTGTCATTATGTCATATAATTTATCATCAACATGACATTTTGTCTTTTCAAATTATCAAAAAGTGAAAAAACGACATATTTTAGTGATTGGCACATTTTTGGCCTTTTGTTGAGTACAAAGATAAACAATAAAATTTAAAAAACTAAAAAAATGTTTGGAAAAAGAAGATTTAACAACATGTTCGGAGATTTTGACTCATTATTTAATGAGATTAATTCTGCATTTAACACACCTCAGTATGTTACTGGTAAAAGAAACGTAGAAACTGGTAGTGACAGTAATGGTGAATGGACAAAAGAAAGTTTTGTTTCTGATGATGGAACGTATGTGGTTACAACTTTAATTAGAAACAATACTAATGGTGGTAAAACACAACAATCAAACAATAAACTACAACAGTTGAAGTCTAAATTGGAAACTGCGGTTGAGTCTCAAGAGTTTGAGAAAGCAGCAGAACTAAGAGACCAGATAAAAAGTCTTGAAGTAAACCAAGAAAAGATTGATGATTTAAAACAAAAACTTAAAGAGTCCATTGAGAATGAAGACTTTGAAGAGTCTATTAAATTAAGAGACCAAATCAAAAATCTTGAATCTTAATTCATTTAACCCCTCCATGTGAGGGGTTTTTTATTTTATGATATATTTATATGTAAAAGAATTTAATTATGAAAAGATTATTTAGAATAGACGAATCTGAAAAAGATAGAATCTTAGGGATGCATAAGTCAGCCATTTCTAGACAATATCTTAAGGAGCAAGAAGAGACAGGTGCCGAAGCAGGTGCCGAAGCAGGTGCCGAAGCAGGTGCTGAAGCAGGTGACGAAGCAGGTACTGATACTGAAGTTGCTTTTGATTGTGAAAAAATTAACGAAGTTTTAGAAAAACCTGAAGTTAAGAACTGGATTGAAAAAATCACAGGTCCTGCAAGATGGACAATTAGAAGAGGTGGTGAAAAATTAGCTGAAAAAAACGTATATAAAGGTGTTATTGATGTTATTAAAATCATGCAATGTAAAATAGGTAAAGGTCTAAAACCTGATGGTATTTTTGGTAACGAAACAAACACAAAACTAAAAGAGTGGCAAGCAGAAAAAGGTTTAAAGGCTGATGGTATTGTTGGTCCTAAAACATGGGGAGCAATGTTTGCTGAAGAAACAGAATCTGAAACTGAAGAAACTCCATCCGCAAATGAATGTTATATGAATTTTGGTGAACCCATTGCAGATGGTAATAATATGGCTGGTTATGAAGTAGAAGAACAAAGACAAATAACAAAGGAGGATGGTAAAGTCTTTATTTTTGGTTTTAAAAGTGATGGTTCAGGTAACTTAAATACAAGTCTAAATTCGGGTGGTCAAACCTCTAACCCATTTAAATGGACTTGTGAGAACGGTGAACTTAAAATGTGGCAAGAATTACAATTTTAAATAAAAAATATACAATAACAGAAACCCCTCCCAAAAAGAGGGGTTTTTTATTTTACATTAATTCTTATACTTATCTAAAAAATATGTTATGGCTATTAAGAGTGAAAAAATCGATGGTAAATTAATCATCAACGAAATTGAATCTTCTAATCTTAAAAAGACAGTATATGATACTGGTGAAGAAAAATTAACCGCAACATTTAAAAGTGGTGTTGAATATGAATATGAAAAAGTCCCACATAAGATTTACACCAAATTTAGAATGGCGGAATCGCAAGGAAAATTCTTTAACATGGAGATTGCTAAGAATTACAAATACAAAAAAATCACAAAGTAAATCTTCTAACTATTTATAATAGATGGAAAACTTTGGTAAGATATTATCTAGCTTCAATGTTAAGGATGAATTAAACCCTACCATTTGGGAAAATCCCGAATCACCTTCTGATGCTAAAATGAAGGAAGACATACGTTTGCGTCTTATTGAAATTGCGGATAAGTTCATTGAGTTTTTAGGGTATGATATTTTTATTCAGGATATAACAATGACAGGTTCTCTGTCTAATTACAATTGGTCTGAATTCTCAGATATTGATTTACACATCATGTATGATTTTAATGAGAGTGGACCTGAAAAAGAATTATTTCAAGATTTATTTAAATTAAAGAAAACATTATTTAACTCCACTCACGACATCACAGTAAAGGGTTATGAGGTAGAACTATATGTTCAAGACACTAATGAACCACATATATCAACAGGTGTTTATTCGGTATTATATGATGAGTGGATAGTTGAACCATCAAAAGAAGAGGTAGAAATAGATACTAAGATTATTAAAGAAAAGGTAGAACAATGGCAGGATATGATTGATACTGTTATTGAGGATATCGAATCAGGTGATGAAGATTTAGAAGAAGGTCTATTAAAGATAGATAAGTTAAAAGATAGACTAAAAAAATACCGTCAATCAGGATTAGAAAAGGAGGGTGAATATTCGTATGAAAATTTAGTTTTTAAGTTTTTAAGACGAAGTGACTACATTCAAAAATTGTTTGATTTCCAAAATAATTTTGTGGATGACCGTCTTTCATTAGCCCAATAAATAAACTATAATTATATTGTAAGATAAGAAAAAACGGAAATTCTTAACTTATGATATATTTATTATAAAAAACTATTATGGCTATTACTGCATGTACAAACAATGAATACGTAATTTATACGGGTGGAACTGAGACTCCACACGCTATTTATACTGAGGCTGACGGAACAGAATCAATTCAGTGTAATACAGTTAAACTTGGTGGTAATGGTCTTTATAATTAAAAATTACTAACTAAAAAATATAAAAATGGCAGACTTAAGACCTTTAGGTAGTGAAAAATTAGAAGGACAAGATAAGATTACAAGAATTCTTGAAATTGCTAATTATGGTTCAAAACCATCTACTGTAAACGAAAGTAAATCATCTTCAGCCGATTATTCTATTCAATTGGCGGATGGTAACTTTTACGGAATCGTAAAAGAAAAATCAGGATACATTGTAAAAAGAGGTATCAACGAATCTGAGTTCGACTATATGGAACCAATGAAGAATCGTAAATATCATAAATCATTTTCACAAGCGATGAAGAAAATTAACTTGATGGCGGGTGAATTAAATAGACTTCATGAAAATGAAGAAGGTATCAACTTAATTGGTGAACAAAAGAAATTTGTTCTTAAAACACCAAAACCTGAACCCGAAGCGGCACCTGCACCAGCTCCTGCACCTGAAATGGATGTAGACATGGATGTTGAAGAACCAATGGGTGATGAAGAGTTGGATTTAGACTTAGATATGGATATGGATTCTGAAGAACCTATGGGTGATGAAGAAATGGACATGGATATGGACATGGAAGAACCTATGGGTGACGATGAAGAAGGTTCATTTAAAGCAATTCAAAAGTTAACAGGTAAGTTAGGTCAAAAACTAAGAACGTTTGATAAAAATCAAGGTTTGTCTTCTGAAGATATTAAGTATGTATTAAACTCAATTATATCTGCCGTTGAGTTGGAAAAACTTTCAGAAGAAGATAAAGAAGATATCTTAGCTAATTTTGAAGAGGAAGAAGTTGACTACGGTATGGACGGAGACGTTGACGTTGATGTAGATGCTGGTGAAGAAGATTTAGATTTGGATTTAGACTTAGATATGGACATGGAAGAACCTGAAGGTGAAATGGCTGAAGGAGATTCTATGAAAACTATTGTTGATGAGTTATTTGGTGAATCAAAAGTAGATAAAGTTTTATCAAAATACTTTGTAATAACTGAAGAAGAAAAACAAATCACTGAATCTAAAAAGATTAAAAAATTCTTAACTGAAAAAGTTAAAAACATTACAGTTAAAAAAGAAATAAAGAGACTATCAGAAACTATCGAACAAGAATTAACTTCTGAGTTCTTAGTTAAAGAAAACGATAACATCAAATTCTTAGGAAAAACAAATAAAGACAATTTGGTTTTTGAAGCTGATGGTAAACAATTTAAAGTATCTCCAAACGGTGAGTTACTATGAATTTAGTTTATGTAAATGAACTAGGACCCAATTATAAGGGTGATAACATATATGAATTCATCTTTTCAGATGTAGACGATGTATGGGGTGATGAATGGGATGCACAACCAGCAAATGGTAACCCTTCACCACCCCATATTCAGTTTATAAAGAAGGTGGGTGTATTAAGAAATTCAGGTATTGAATTACATTTAATACAAAATTCAGACTTCTTTGGTGTGTATGATGCGATTGACCGTGTTATTGCATTGGCTTGGGAGGATGAAGATAGTGAAGCCGTTGTAAATGATAAATTTACAAGGTTGGTTTTCCACTACGGTGAGAGTGTAAAATCAGTTGAAGATAAAATATACGAAAGAGACATTGTTTTGTCTTATGAAAAAAGTTTTATAGAAGATGGACACGAAGAATAAAATAATGGGATTACTAAAAGAGGGTTTTAAGTTAACCACTCTTAAAAAGTTAGATGAAAAACAAATTAACGTTCTTTATAAGAAAATTGTGTCAGAACAAAGTACGGATGATAGGGTAGAGAACATAAAGACAGGTTTATCACAAGCCAATGCCTTAGCTCAACAGTTATCACAAGAATTAGGTGAGGAAGAATTAAATGAATGGGGTTCTTCAGACCAAAACATTATGAATGCTTCTATTCATCGTGATATGGGTGAACCTGAAACAATGCCAAGTCCTTTTGATGATAGATTAGAATCTGCAGCTCAAGAGGCTGTTGATTTCTATTGGGATGATTGGGAAGAATACGAATCAGACTATCATGGTTTAGTGGATGATGCAAAAAGAAGATATTTGAGAAGTTATTTCCCTGAGTACTATTCTGCTATGGTAAGAATGTTTGAACCCGTTAGAGATGTTGACCCTTACGATGTTGATATTGATTTAGATGGTGAATTGGGTGAAAGTCAAATATCTAATGATTTAGATAAAATGGCGGGTGTTGACCCTAATGAAGACCCAAATCCTGAAGGTAACAAATACGGACCATCGAACTATGGTGTAAATCCTGAAGAAGATAAAAAAATGGATGATGGTATGGGTATCGATGAAGGAAAAAAGAAACCTTCAAAAATGAAAACACCTATTACTACTTTAGGTATGTTTGAAGGTAAAAAGAAAGAAGGTAGGTATAACCCATGGGCGGTTTGTACTTCATCATTAGGATTAGAAGGTAAGAAAAAAGAAGACTACACTAGAAAACAAAAAGATAAGTTTGAGCGTTGTGTTAGTGACGTTAAGACACAAAATGAATCTTTTGAAAAGGGAGTTAGACAAATAGAAGAAAGTATTGTATCTTTGATTAAGAATTACAAGAAACCTACTATGACGAAGAAAGATTTATTGGAAATGTCACCAGGTACTAAAGAAGCACCTGTTAAAACTCCTACACGTACAAAACCTGATAGAAAGAGTCCTTATAAACCAAAACATAAGCCAGCTCCTAAGGCTAGTGGTGAAGTTGAGATACCAAGTTTTCTTAAATTTGACAACTTAAATATTACATTTAGAGATGAGTAAGAACGTAAAAGAACAAATCGAATATGATGGTCCTGAAAGAATGGACCCAGGAATTCAGTCAAAATTAGAGAAGGGTGAGACGCCAATGTCTGAT
>Ga0255784_10000724_pt1 | contig 27049 bp, 32 predicted proteins | sample 101ome_14_FD_179982 | JGI IMG/M metagenome (GOLD analysis project Ga0255784, IMG submission 179982) | Coastal salt marsh microbial communities from the Groves Creek Marsh, Skidaway Island, Georgia - 101403AT metaG (version 2) | ecosystem: Environmental > Aquatic > Marine > Intertidal zone >...
GGAAATGTCAATCACGCACTACCCGGCTTTGAGGCGGCTCTCACTAAACCCTTCTTTATGAGGCAGAATAGGGAGACACAAGTTCAAAAACTCATCAAGACTGTAATTAAAAGACCCATGGCTACACCCAGACTCGTGGCACCCAAACCACGTGTCAATCAGGATGGGAACGCTAAAGCGCGTGCCATCGCAATCTTAAAGGCAGCCAAACAGGCGCCCAAAAAGAGACCAGTGATGAAAACAAACAAAAAATAAATCTAAACCAATAGTAAATGTTTCTTCTTGCACTTGTTATCGTCATCGTTGCCATAGTGCTCATCAAAGTTTGTATGAAAAAGTCACCCAAGAAGGCTGGGGGTGGTGGGTATACAGTTTACGGGACCATGGGTTGTGGTTGGACTCGTAAACAGTTGGAGTATATGAAGCAATCTGGCACACCTTTCACCTTTGTCGATTGTGACAGTGAAGAATGTGCTGGTATCACAGCTTTCCCCACCACTGTTGATCCATCTGGTGAGCAGACGGTTGGATTTAAAAAGTTTTAGATACCGCGCACAATCTGCACGGAGAGGGAAAGAATGAACGCATCAAGGAGAGACTTGATGGGCTTGAGAACGGAGATGTGCTTGACGAGGGAGCGGTTCCACACAAGGCGGAGGATGAAGGTGCTGATGAGAAGGTTGAGCACAAACACGAGAACTTCCATGAGGGCGTCAGACTTGTTACGAGACTTGGTAATCTCCGAGATCATTTACTAGATGTCAATATTTTTTTCTGAGTACACTACAGATGAAAAACCTCCCCCTGAGTGGAAACGAAAGTAAGTTCACGACGAGGAGGTGGGGATCTTCGAGGGGTATAGGGAATAATAACTGCTACGCGTACGCCGTGGGTGACTATGAAGCGTATAGGTGGCAGAAATCCATCCCTGGTGACCGCTCCGGCCTGTCGAACAGGGGTCATAACTACACACACTGCACCGGACTCCCGAAGCGCGTCATTTCTGACAATCCCAAAAAGGTGTACAAGACGGACGCCACCAAAAAATGTAAGAAGGGTTATTTCAAGGTCATGATGTTTGTGTCGCCCGGTAGAGCGACAAACTACATCAGACAGGGAGACTTTCACTTTTACAAACAGCATGGTGTCGTGGAATACAAGATTAAACCTGGAGATACTATTCAATCTGTAGCTAAATTCTTCAAGGTTCCTGAATCGAGGATTAAAAGGGGAGGTACTTTCAAGGTAGGCAAGCGTATAACGTTCAGGGCTAACGTGTTTAGTCATAAACGTGGTTGGGCTACCGGTCCACTTTTAACCGACGCGAAAGGTAAAATCATCAAGGATCCTCGTAAATCGTCGAGGAACTATCCTGGGCTGAACTACGAGAGGTATTGTAGCTCATTCTGCGTTAAGAATAGAGGAATCAAAGTCGGCAAGACTCATCCCCAGGTCCGCAAGAATACTCTCTAAATCTGGAAGTTCTTCAACATCAAAATTTATATCAAAAAGATCTAAAACATTGAAAATAGATTCTTCATCCAATGTCACAGAGTTCGCCGCTGCTGTGACATTGTTCTGAATCGTCACCACCACTTTAAACCGCGTCGCGTCAATCACTCTTCGACACACCGGGCACGTATTCTTACCTTGATTTTTCCATTCCTCTAGACAGCTGGAATGAAATACATGTCCACATCTGAGCGGAGGATTGGCCCTCGTCGCCCTGACTTCATTGAGACATATGGAGCATGTCTGCATTCTAGAGTATGGGTTCAAAGTTTTTTCATTGATTTTTCTCACTTAGTATGTGTTGGGTGTCTTTAAGAGAGGCTTGTCGCAGGAGTTGCACTTTCCGGTGCCCTGCTCGGCCTGCACGGCGTCCATGATCTTGGGACCCTGCTTTTGAAGAAGCTGCCTAAACGAGTAGTTATCCTCGAAGGTAATTCCATTTTTCTTCATGATGTGGTTGTTGAGTAACTGGGCTGAGGTATTTACGGTAAAGCACCTGCCATCCGCCATTCCAAGTCGCTGAGACATTTTGTTAATATAAATTTAGAAATTAATTCGGCGATTGGTAACGGTCTTCATCCAAGAATTAAACCCCTTTTCTCGAAGGTGTTTTACCATGGGATCACAACGGTATCCGAGGTAAATGTCAAAAACATCCGTATCCTCTGTGTGTGAAACTCGAATCTGGGGGTTCTCGTTAATGTGCTGGTTAATGACGTTGTAAGCGAATGCGATCTCTTTTAGGGTTTCGGCTCCAGTGATGATGATCTTTCCGGTGCTGAAGATACTGCAGGTGATTTCCTTCATATCCTCTGAAGGTTTGAATTTGATCTTTACAGCTGAATACCGATCAGGCTCGAAGGACACCTTGAAAATGTCATCATACTCTTCAAACCAACTCGCAACCCTGATCAGATTGACATTATAGTTCAAACTGAAGTTCGAGTTGATCATCACAACCCGGAAGGACTCCTCTGGGATGTCGATGTCTACAGTCAAAAACTTTTTGAAGATGTGTTTCAACTGGGTGATGATGCGCTTACAGTCGAAAAGATCACAGCAACCAGCGACTTGAATACTCCCATTTGGGAACACCTTTACCGACTTTGTGCTATACGTGTCATGATAGGTCAGGGTAATCTGATTGTAGAAGGTGGTTGGCTTGAGTTTCCATTCAAAGCCACCGACAGTGGAATCTTCTTTTCGCAATTTATACGAACCGATCGATTCAAAGCCTTCCCTGAGCTTCTTTATATCAATATCCTGCATAAAGCTGGATACCATAGTGATGGTAGTAATCTTCACCCACGAAGGGCGAAGATCATCGGGAAGGCTCTTACGAATCTCATCCAGAGTAAGAAGGTATGAAAAACTGTTATTCGCTATGGACGAATACATTTTTAAACATAAATTTTCAAATGTATGAGGTCAACTTAGGTGTCCATTTGGCAACATGTGTAATCGTAGCGATACATTCCATTTCTCTCTCTATCAGGAAAGGGTGGAATTTCTGTACCATCGACCGCGGTTCCACCAGCCTTTAATTGAAATCGAGTCAACACCTGATTCTTACCCGGACACTTAACATCAAACGCTTGAAGTCCCATCGCACTATCGGACACGAGGTCTTCGGGTTTGAGGGCACCGGTGATCGTTTCATAATTCTGACATTCACCACTCGTCAAGGTGTCCAAACATTTGTAAAAGTATTGTGTGGTGTTCATATTTTTATTCGCGGGGTTGACGGTGTAGTCATATCTGAACTGACTGATCGGGGTGTCACCCTTACTTTCAGTCATGACTTTTGTCGATTCACTCGCACCCCTGATCCCACCAATATCACAACGAACGTTGTGACGGTAAATGGTTCTCAAATCTATCGGAACGTCCATGATTTTTTCACCTAAAGAGGCCCTCGACACCTCCGGTGTTTTGAAAGTCTCCAAAGACACCTCCGCGTTAATTCCACCGAGGCAGGTATAGTCATATTTATACAACCCCCCACCACACTGTGATAATTTAAACTGTTTGATCGCGTTCTTACCGCAATCAATTTTCATCGTGAGGTCATGGATGTTCGTGGAACAGGGAGTGTTTCTTTCATCTTCATAGAATATCTTTTTCCTTTGAAGTCGAACCAAGTCGGCCATATCTTCGGACTGATTCTGTTCCGCCAAATCAAAAATAGCTTGTTGGGCTTCATCTTCGTTATACAGTGCTGACAACTCGCTCCTATAGGCCTGTAATTCATCTTCCTCGTCCTGTATTGGATCGTATTCATCATCCACGGTCCCGGCTGGATTGTCCGGAATAAAATCGGCCGCGGTCTTTGGCAAAACTTTTTTGAGTCTTGCTGTAAAGTCATTCGTCCCACGTGGCGCGAGGAACCCCGCCGTAAGTGGTGAACTACAACACAACGAGCAGCACACACCGGCAGCAATGACGACCGCAGTCATTTATATATCAAAATATTTTTTTACTTAGAGACAAGAACTCTTTATATAACACATGTTTATGGGTTCTTTAAACAATCTTTCATCTGCTCTATTTGTCCATGATATCGAGTCTGACCTGCACTATGTTGAAATCGTCTACAAGAAGTGGAACAGTAAACGTAAGGAATACGACGCCTACACCGACTACATCAACACCGAGCCTATCGGAGATTGGACCAAGATTTCGTGGAAGTCTACTTCGCCCGTAGATTACTACAAATTTCTGGATGTCATGGTTGTAAAGACCGTGGAGGTGCTTCAGCGTATGGCTGAACTGTATCTCGAACAAATACTATACTCAAAGCATGATCCTCGCTTCTACGTCAGGTTGATCAACTCTGTTAAAATTCTGGATCCGACATTCCAGCCACCTCGCATTGATATGGAAAGTGCTTGGCAAGTGGATTTCATCACAAAGTTTTCAAAGAAGTATATCCCCGGTGTCGTGCAGACGTGTATATCAAAAAAGCGACTGCTTTACTTTATCTCCGTAATGCATAAACTAACATCAGAATAATGAGGACTACCACGGCAACTTTGACCGAATCGGGGGTCCTGTGCTTCTTTTGGTTTGAAACACCTACACTAACAACCTTGGGTTTCTTACAAGAAACCCCGTAGTCGATGTTGCGTCTGGGGTGAATTTCCCTGTTCATGACGTTTTGAGTATCCTGCTTCGCGCAGAGATTGGTATCGCAAAAGGGACTCTTCGTCGTTTTATGAATCTCATGCACGCCGATCTTATCTAAGAGCCTCTGCTCCCTGTCAGTGGGTCGCTTACGAGTGATCGAATCTCGTGTAAAATATTCCTTAATCTCTGTTCTGTCCGTCTCTCGTATTCCTCCTGGAAGGGAGAATTCGTGTACGACAAATGGATTCACCTTGTCCATGGAATGTTCATCACTGAGCATAAAATCACTCATTCTTGTTATTACTTCAGATTATATTTTTTGTCGTGCATTTTAGATTGATGCTCTTTCCACATCTTGTCCAAATCTACGTTGAGCATGTGCGCCAGTTGAAACAAGTAACTGAAGACATCACCCATCTCCATCATCACGTCGGTTCCCCTCTCCTTCTTCAAGTTTGTCTTCTTGAATGTCTTCTTATACTGACGGATCGCCGATGCCAACTCCCCGACCTCCTCCGTCAGCAAAAGCCAGACCGTATCTACCGCGGCCCTGTCCCACCCCTTTTGCTTGCATACCTTCTCAGTTTCGCATTTGTAATAGTTTAGACTCATATGTGCTTATTCACTATTCGGGTGTAATCTTTAATTGATTCCCACTTTATTACGGGGTAACTTTTTACCAACAGTGCTGGTATTGACCGGCCTATCCATGGGCTGACTGATCGTGTCAATCTCTTCGGCGTAGGTCATGAACTGAGACACGCCAGTTTGAATTTGACCCAGAGAGGTGTCTATGACACGGACGTTCATGTCCCTCACCTGGTTGTTGATGTTGTTGTAGTGGTCGCCGGAATTGCTGATGAACACGGCTCTCATGATGCCATACAAATCATCTGGGTTTTGATAGTCGATGGCGATGCCAGTCCTGTTCTTGAACGTCTGACGGATACCACGTTGAATCAGGTCTTTGTTGTAAGGAGAAAAGAACAGCTTGTTTAGGGGGGTCTCACACTGCTTCAGAGAATCAAGGTGTAAGTTGTCACACATTTAATATAACGGACGAAAAAAAAACATCTGTAAATATTAAATGCTGAATCCCGCTGACTTTAAAGATTATGACTCGAAGCCGAACAATGTTGAGGAGATCCCGTGCAAACCCCCAGCCTGCTTCGTTGGGTCGTATGCTCCTGTAGCCAAGCCCGGACAAGACGGTCCTTTCTACGTGAACACCTACCTCACACAACCTGACAGGAAGTTTGAGACGTTGGGTCCCGCGACAGTGCGAAGCGGGGACCTTGAAAAGTGCACGAAGTAGTTTAAAAATAAAATTTGAACATTAGGTATATGAGGGTCATTAAACGCTCAGGTCGTATTGAGGATATGAGATTTGATAACGTCACCAATAGGATCAAGAATTTAACGTATGGACTCTCTGAAAATTGTGATTCCTCCAAAGTTGCTCAGCAGGTATTTTCTTCGATGTATGACAATATCACCACCCAGGAAATTGACATACTCTCCGCTGAAATCTGTGTTGGTATGATCACCGCAGATCCAGATTATGAAATTTTGGCCACCCGTATTATCGCTAGTAACATTCACAAGGTTTGCCCGAACAACTTTCACCTCGCCATGAGAAAACTACAAAAAGGTGGTGTCATCACCGACGAAGTCGTCGAAGTCGCCCAACAAGTAAAGGATCACATCAAGACCGACCGAGATTTTGAATTCGGATATTTTGGTCTCAAAACACTCGAGAAAAGCTACCTTCAAAGGGTAAATGGGAAGCTCATCGAGACTCCACAATATATGTTCATGAGGGTTTCCATCGGTATTCATGGTAAAGACATCGCCGCCGTCCTCGAGACGTACGATAAAATGTCACAGGGATATTTCATTCACGCGACACCGACTCTTTTCAACGCGGGAACACCCAGACCCCAGATGTCTTCATGCTTCCTCATCGCTGGGAAGGATGATTCCATCGACGGCATTTACGGGACACTCACAGAGTGTGCCCAAATTAGTAAGTGGGCGGGTGGGATCGGGCTCCATATTCACAATATTCGAGCAAACAAGTCTCGTATCCGAGGAACGAACGGTCAATCGGATGGTATTATCCCGATGCTCCGTGTGTTCAACGCGACCGCTCGCTACGTCAACCAGGCCGGTCGGCGTAAGGGTAGCATCGCGGTCTACCTCGAACCTTGGCACCCCGACATTTTAGAGTTTCTCGAGCTTCGCCTCAATCAGGGTGACGAGGAAGCGCGTTGTAGGGATCTCTTCACAGCCATGTGGATCCCCGACCTCTTCATGAAGAGGGTCGAGGAGGGTGGCACGTGGTCTCTCTTTTGTCCGGACAAGGCGAAGGGTCTCTCTGATGTATACGGTAAGGAGTTTGAAGAGTTGTATACAAAGTATGAAGATGAGGGTCTCGCTAACGTGACAATTCCAGCCACTGACGTGTGGAAGGCTATTCTCAAAAGTCAAACTGAGACTGGCACACCATACATGCTTTACAAGGATGCGTGCAACTCCAAGAGCAACCAAAAGAACTTGGGTGTTATCAAGAGTTCCAATCTCTGCACGGAGATTTTGGAATACACCGACAAAGACGAAACCTCAGTGTGCAACCTCGCTTCCATCGCTCTTCCCAAGTATGTCGACAAAGACCAGAAGACGTTTGATTTCCAGAAGCTGCACGAGGTGACGAAGATTGTCACTAAAAACCTGAATCGAGTTATCGATCGTAACTTTTACCCGGTCGAGACGGCTCGTCGATCCAACATGAAACACAGGCCTATCGGACTCGGTGTTCAGGGTCTAGCTGATGTGTTTATTCTCTGCGGTCTCCCCTTCGATTCAGAGGAGTCGCGAACTCTTAACGCACACATCTTCGAGACGATGTATCACGCGGCTCTAGAGGCCAGCTCTGAACTCGCCGAAGTTGAGGGATCCTACGAATCCTTTGAGGGTTCCCCAGCCTCCGAGGGTATCCTTCAGCCAGATATGTGGGATGGTGAAGTGAAATTCAGTGGAAGATACGACTGGGATGCCATGCGTGAACAAGTCAAGACAAAGGGACTCAGGAACAGTCTTCTCATGGCCCCGATGCCAACCGCGTCGACCGCCCAGATTTTGGGAAACAACGAGTGCTTCGAACCTTACACGACGAACATTTACCTGAGGCGCACACTCGCCGGTGAATTTGTCGTGGTCAACAAACATCTCGTTAATGACCTGAAACGTGTCGGTCTCTGGTCGAAGGAAATGAAGGATCTGATGGTTAAAGCTGGTGGTTCCATTCAGAATATCGTGGACATTCCAGATGCTATTAAGAATCTTTACAAGACTGTGTGGGAAATTAGTCAGAAATGTATTATCGATATGGCAGCGGACCGGGGTCGTTTTATCGATCAATCACAATCTATGAACTTGTTCATGGAGAGTCCAACCCTCTCGAAGCTCTCCTCCATGCATATGTATGCTTGGAAGGCGGGTCTCAAAACTGGAATGTACTACCTCCGTTCAAAGGCCAAGGCGCGCCCTATCCAGTTCAGTCTTGAACCTGACTGTGTCGCGTGTTCAGCTTAAAGTTTTGAGTTGCATAACAAGTACAGAACTCATGGACAAAGCGATTGAAAATATTCAGATTAATGAATACAACAACCGAAGGATCGTCATTTCTACGAAGCAGGGAACCCCTCTAAAGATTCAGTTTCCTCGTATGTATATGCCCTTCGGTGTTTCGGGTTTCGTCCCAGAAATTGGTCCAACAAAATACAACATCGACTTTGCCATCAAGGGGTATGACGAGGAGGGAAGCTACATGAAAAAGTTTTACGATTCTCTACGAACCCTCGAGAACATGATCATCGACGCGGTGGTGGCCCAGAGTGAAACCATCTTTGGAAGCCCCATGACCCGTGAAGAACTTTTACCCATGTTCAATTCAAACGTCAAGGAGTCTACGGACCGCGAACCAAAGTTTCGCGTCAAGGTTGACACAACGGTAGAGGATCAAATCAAGGCAAACGTTTTCGACGCTGATAAAAACCCTCTACGTGACACGGTGGAGAATGGACTGTATTCGAGAAATTCAGGACATGCCATTGTCGAGCTTGGCAGTGTGTATTTCTTGAACAGGAAGTTTGGATGCACCTGGAAACTTCAACAGCTCATCGTCTATGAGCCTCAGAACTTGAAGGGATTTCAATTTAAGATTTAGATTTATTTAACAAAAGAATACTATACACCTTTTGCGCCTCCTTAAGCAGTTTACCCTGAACCCTGGTAAACTTCTTTGGGTCTATGCCTAATTTAATTTTAGCGACCTTCACAGAGTCTTCCCATTTAGAGAGAGTCATTCTTACTTATTATCCTTGATTATTTTTTTGTAGGATTTGGAACCCTTCTTGGGAACGAGGCAGAAATGGTCCTTCTTTTCCGCCTTCTCTTTGGCGATCATGATGAACGCCCGGAAGGTGGGGTTCTTCTTCAGGGACTTCTTCGCCGCCTTGCTCGCCGCCTTCGAGATGATGCGGCCATCCTTCATCTTGAGATCACTTTTACGCAGACCACCGGAGGTCTGAGTAGCGTTACCATGGAAAACTTCAGCGCGAGAACCAACAGTCATTTATATTAAGCGCGGAAAATTTTTTTAATGTCCAAGATTGAAATCTTATCCGTTGTCCTGTTGACGGGGATTTGTGATTTAATTCGATCGTCGTTCAAGACTTCCGAACAAACCAGGGACTTGTGACCTTGGAGAGCCATCATTTCTTCTTCAACACTCACAAATCTGGGACATTCCTTATAGACCAGCTTTTTAACGTGAACAGCCTGTGTCTGACCCATGCGGTGACTTCGACCAATCGCTTGTAATTCCGTAGCTGGATTCCAGGCAGGTGCTGTGATGTAGACCCTGGTGGCTTCTTGGAGGTTGAGACCCTGACCACCACTCTTGATTTGGATGATGAAGACTGCGCCCGGTCCAGCCTTTTTGAAACCCTCGATCTGCTGGACCCGCGTCTCTTTGGAGACGGATCCGTCGATTCTGAACACCGGACAAGTCATCTGGGACTGAATATAGTTCATCTCACCCCTGAATTGACAGAAGACGAGTGTCTTTTCGTCCGGATGTTCGGCGATCATCTTGAAAAGAGTCTCCATCTTATTTGATCTGCCAGTCCACCTGGTGGCTTCAGTCTCATTTTTTTGTGCGACGCCATCCAAGTACATCTGAGGCCAGATCATACACTGCCTCGCTCTCAAAAGACATTCGAGAATGATCATGTTCTTCGAGTTCAGGCTTTGGACAGGACCCCTGAACGCGTCTTGGATGATACCCTGTGCCTCCAAGAACACAAATTCATAGAGTGACTTTTCTTCATCAAACATCTCGAGCTCGATGTTATCAAACGTGCACGGAGGAAGTCTGAGACGTTCGTTGAGCTTGACGAGGTCCTCCTTGGTGCGTCGAAGGATGTAGACATCCTTGATCTCCCTGGTCCTTCCTTGGACAAAGTTTCTCGAGAGACCGAGGAACGCGCAGAGAGAGACAAAGTCTTCCATGGAGTTGAACACGGGAGTGCCAGTGACGATCCATTTGATATCAGTCTTGAGGCGGCAGACGTTCTTGAAAATCTTAGAACGTTTGTTTCGGATCTCGTGAGCCTCGTCGAGGATGACACGATCCCAACGACAGTTGTGAAGAGGTGTCTTGGCGTCCTCGTCTCCACCGTGCACACTGAGAAGCGTATATGGTGCGATGGTCACCGAACATCTCCCAGGCGTTGTCAGGAGTTCATAGTCCAAGACGCGACCGGGTCCCTCAAAGACTCGAACACCGAGTGTGGGGGCGAAACGTTTGATTTCTTCGACCCATTGTGTGATAATGGATTTGGGTACGACGATTAAGGTGCGTTGTTTTGGATTTCCAAGCATAGTGGAAATCAGTTGCACCGTCTTACCCAGACCCATTTCGTCACATAGGAATCCACCCTTGGGACCCGAAGTTTGGCCTTCCATACCGAGCATCCATTGAACACCGTCTCGTTGATAGGGTATGTAAAGGCGGGTGTTGATGGTATTTATTGCCAGTTTATACTGTGCACTAGTCATCTTCGTATGGATCCTCGTCAGATAAGTGGTGCACTTCACACTGGACTGGTTCCTTTTCTTTTTTTTTACGAGTTTTCTTCAACTTAGGTGGAGGAAGTTCATTTTTATGTTCCCTAAAATAGAGAACCTTTTCCCAAAATTCTCTCATGATCGGAAGGTATGTTTTCCACCACTCTCGATCCCTCTTAACATTGACCACATCAAACTCTTCGGGAAGGGGCCAATTCGTCTCTGCCGGCTTGTATTGGATGAAGTCAGCCTCTTCGAGATCCAAGATTTCCATACAGAGTTGAAGCTGGGGCATGTAGTGTTCCGGAACTTGACCAGGAATAATTTTACGTTGGGGAGGGCACTTAATCTCGACGAGTTTTCCAGACTCTGAGACTCCGTCGGGGCTTCCTCCCAACCACTTGTGCTCGGGATGAGGGACGAGGCCAATCTCGTGAACCTTCTCACCGTGCCTCTCCTCGTAGAGGATACGGGCCTCATCCTCATACTTTTCACCGTGCTTCGTGGCGGCGTTGCCGGTGAATTTTTCACCCAAACCACACTTTTTGAGGAGGAGGTCGTCGGGGGTCTGATAAGGATTCTTGCCGATGGCCGTGGCCGCATCACTGGCTGTCAGCATCTGACCACGGAGAGCGAGCCATTCCTCCGACTTCTGTGGGGCATATTCCCGCCCGATCAGTTCTTTAACATATGGATGCATATTAAATAGTACTATTTTCTAGTTTTTAAGCTCGACTTAGGTGAAATCATACTTGCAATATGTTCCCACCATCTCAAAATAACTTCGGGCGGCGTTCTGTTCCGCCTGCTTCTTACTTCTCGCGACACCACGGGCGAAGAATGCGTTCTGCACGTAGATGTCGATGTAGAATACACCCTCTTCGTGACCAGCCACCCTATATTCTGGTAGTTCCCAACCGTTGACCTGGCAGTAACGCATGAGATGATCCTTGTAGTTGTCATCAACCATGATCATATTCATGTCTATGATTTGTGGATTTTGATAGATTCGTAGGATGAATTCTTTGGCGTGAATCAGTCCAATATCCATATAGATTGCCCCGATGAGAGCCTCAAAGACGTCTTCGAGAATCTTCGTATTGTTGTTCCACGAGTTCCGCATACCCTTCTCATCCATGATGACATACTTGTTGAGACCTAGATAGTTTGCTATGTGGGCCAGTGTTTCACCACGAACGAGCTTTGTGCGAGCTTTCGTGAGGAAACCTTCTTGCTTATTTTCATATCGATCAAACAAAAATTTGGTGATGACAAATCCCAACACGGAATCACCGATAAATTCAAGAGTTTCAAAAGACTCGGTAAGATTTTCATACTCCTTAAGAGCGGACTTATGCGTAAAAGCTTTTTGGTACAAACCTAGGTTTTTTATTTTTGTACCAACAACTTCTTCAATCTGTGCCTTTTCGATGAAAGTCACCATGTTGTTATGTAATATATGTTTTTATTTTTTAAGCCTTCTTGAGGTAATGAGGAGAGAGATACTTCTGAAGGTTAAGGTAGGTGACGACGACACCCTCGGGAGGAGAGAGGAGTTCGCGGAGCTTGTCGTCGAGGATAATCTGACGACCGTTCTCGGGGTGCTTAAGACCCTTGTCGGTGATATACTTGTTGATGAACTTGGTCACCTCAGAACGAGAGACGAGCTCACCATCAGCAATACCAATGAATTCACGCAACTTAGGTGTGATTTCCTGCTTGCGATTGAATCCGTTGTTCTCGGCGCGCTTCTTGGCCTTCTCACCGTCAGGATCTTCCTGGGTGTTCTTGACCTTACGGATGAGCTTAGTGAGGTTCTTCACGTCGTTACGAAGGGCGGCGAGTTCGGTCTGGATGGTTTCAAGAGACATTATATCTTTCTTACCCCCCTAATCTTTAAGTCTATGATTATGATGAAACAGAAACATATGAACACCCGTAAAATGTAGTTAAAAGCCTTCTCACGATCTGGTGCTTTCAAGGGTTTCGTGTCGACGATGTCAGGGACATCTAGGTATCTGAATGGGGGTCTCGAGCCATCGGAGACACAGCCACCGAAGCAGCAGTCTTCTGGACATCGGAGGACCCTGTCACCTCGACGCACCCCACAGAACTGATTTGGATTGCCTCTCAGCTGGTAACATCTACACTCGTCTATAACGTTGCAGACCATATTATTATATCCCAATATATTAATGGACGAACATATTTATTCAAAGTCAGCCATGGATAAATTCCTGAATGAGCACCTCCTCTTCAGGGATCCAAAGCTGAAGAAGTATTTCGATCGTAATCTTCAGAGGGATGTGGGTAAATTCAGGAGTCATGCACACACGAACCACTCGACAAAGTCTTTCGAGAAGTTCATGTATGTGCTGATCACGGATAGTATACGCGACATCATTCTTCAAACCATTGGTGAACTCACAGATCACATGAAGGGTATGGGTGATTTGGTAATCAGTGGTGGTGAGGCGTTCAACATGCACACCGACTATGAAGAGAGGATCGTCACGAGTGACATAGACGCGAAGTTCGTTCCTCGCATGACTGTCGATCCAAAGTTTTTTGGTAAACTGCAAGCGACAAAACTCATTCTCTGGGATAAACTCGGACAGACGGCCCAAAAACTGAACTTACGCGTCAAAAACAGGCTGCTATCCATGCGTAAAAGGTATTCCAAGATTTTTAAGTTTTTGGGTATAAATTTCAGCACGAAGGGTCCATACGTGACCAGGCGATACACACTGATCAAGAAGAAGAAGGTGAGAAAGGATGACAAACCGAGTAAGGGAGATGTCTTCATCGATGTCGAACTGTTCGCACTCGATCTCAACATAAGATATTTCTCCACCAAGACAGGTAAAGTTGAGAACACCACCGTCGGTGGCATCTTAGACATACCCTTCATGCGCCCGAAGGAATTTGGGTATGAGGTTGTCCTCACGAGACGACGAGGTGTGACATACCGTAACGTGGATACAGGCAAGCTCGTGACGAACAAGAAGGTTTTCGTCTCGAGTAAAGAGTTTCTCATCGAGGACATTTATTTGATGCACAAGTTGAAGTTGAGGCCAGAGAAGAAGGAGAAGGATCGTCAGAGGCTGGTGAAACTTTCCAAACTCTTCGTCAAGAACATCAAAACCAGTGACTCGATTGAGACTGTGTTCCGGCGTGTCAGGAGCAAAATAGTGAAGAAACGACCAGTCACGAGGAAAGATGGCAAGGTTTCAATGTCCAGGGCGGCGAAGATAAATCCTAATAAGTATAAGAATTATACGTCAGAACCTTCAGATGAACGTCTCTCCAAACAGTTTGTGCACGGGTTGAAGACTTCTTCCAATAAGATAAAAGTCAGTGGTTATGAGAATACATCAGGAAACAAACGGTTCAACCTTGAATCCCTCAGGTGGAAGAATGTAACTAACAATTCATACGTGAAAAATGAGATGAATCTGAGAACGAAAAATGCAAAGAGCATTCCAAAAAATTTAAATGTGAGTAAGACATTGTATGGTCATAATCCCAGGAGAAACAGGTGGGTTCCAAATGCAGTCGTAAACAAGGCTGCTGCTATACCATTTGTTGGTTTAAAGAAATAGATCTCAAGTACAGTATAAAATGCTTTTCGATACTCTCACCAAGGGCGATGACGGTCTTCGTTTCGTGAAGGTTCTCAACGACAACAAGCGCAAGGTTCTCATTCAGATGAACGGTGTCAGGATCTCCGACATCTCCGACGAAGTTGTTCTAGATCTCATGTCTGACTCGAACATCGAGAAGGTCAGCGCCATCGACACCAAGAATGTCGAGGCTGCCCAAGAGAACTCCACCGCGTGGTTCGGTAAGGAGCTTTCGGAGGGTGTCATCAGGGGAGCGTATACACCCAGCGTGGTGGATAACCAGCTCAGCTGCGACAGGATTGAGGTGACTAAGGTTTTCGACTCTCAGCAGCAGGCTGTTGATTTTGAGACTCTCCAGAAGGATCAGGCCTGTGATGTCATTTTGGAATTTTCCGGACTTTGGTTTGCCAAGAAAACTTTTGCCTGCACTTGGAATCTTGTCCAGGTCAGGCTCCACCCCGAGCCAGTCCTCGATACTTACCCAGACCAGTATGCTTTTGTCGATGATGACGAGCAATAAAAAAAATTGTTAATTATATATAAAAGATGTTGAAAGGTCGCAACCAAAACATTATGATGTTGGTCGCCGTGGCTGTCCTTATCTTCCTCCTGTGCAACTTGAACTCCAAATCCTCTTACACCATCACAGAGCGTCAGTATGCGCCCTTCAGCTCTGGCCCCGCTGCCGGCCCCGCCGCTGGTCCCGCCGCTGGTCCCGCCACCTGCGGTATGAACCAGGGCACGGGCCTCGCCTCCTCCCTTCTCCCCCGTGAGATTGCCTCTGAGGAGGACTTTGGCCAGTTCGCGCCCGAGGATGTCCTCGCTGGTCAGAACTTCCTCGATCCCCGTCAGCAGATTGGCTTCCCCGAGACTGTCGGCGGTGCCCTTCGCAACGCGAACCAGCAGATTCGCAAGGACCCCCCTAACCCCAAGGACCCCTACGTGTGGAACAATTCCACCATCACCCCTGACCTCATGCAGCGTGGTCTGTGCGCCTAAGCTTAAAGATTAGGATATTACTATTAATTAATAATGGCAAACGTCTCTAATGAGCTCTCTGAAACTGTATCTAAGCTTGTAGAACTTACAAAGCAACTTTCTGATGCGAAATCTGATATCAAAATTCTCAACCAGGAGGAGAAGCGCCTCAAGGAGTCTGTGAAGAAGCATATGGTTGATCAGGGTATTGATACCATTAACCTCAGGAAAGGTAAAATTAGCATCCGTAAATCCGTGCGTAAGAGTGCGATGAATAAGGAAGCCATCTCGGCCGGTCTCATGTCTTTCTTCGCTGGTGATGAGGCTAAGGTCGAAGGAGCTTTAAATGCAATTAAGGATAATCTCAAGACGAAGGAATCAACTTCTCTCTCATTAACAGGTATAAAAGATAAGCCCCCCAAAGAAGTAAGTAACTGATCATCATGGTCTGGAGTCAATACGTATACGAAGCGAACAACGGCTTTGATCACGACGCCAGTGATGATGATGAATTTCATGAAGACACTCCTCTGAATATTGAAGACTGGGAAGTCGAATACTCAGATGAACTCCATAGAATGTGGAACACCATTCAAACCCTTCTGTATGACGCGTCTATCGAACATTCAGGAGAGTTTTGTGATTTTGTTGAATTTTGTTTCAAGGAACATGAATCCTATATAGAAAAGGTGTCATGGGAATACGAAGAACAGAGCAGGTGGTATGAGGATCGTCTTTACCACGTCTGGAAACATGTCAGGCGAACTATCAATGACAACGGTCTTCACGAGGAGATGATGAGAGGTGCTTCGTTCTTTCACTTTCTCGATTTCGCTAAAAATTATATGAGCGTACATTAACATGCTTTCGAACCTCACCGCCCAGCGGGTAGCCATTCCAGCCGCACTTTTTTTAACCCTGAGCCCCGGGGTGCTGCTCACCACAGACGGGGAAAAGGTTTCGTTTACAAACCAAAAGACAAACAAGACTGCCATATTTTTCCACGCCCTCGTCTTCTTCATCGTCTACAGTCTCATAGCCAAATACATGGGCTTGGTTCTCACGAAGACGGACCTGTTGGTGAGCACAGCTCTGTTCCTGGCTCTGAGCCCCGGTCTTCTCCTTACTTTACCTCCCGGGAGCAAGGGAGTCTTCCGCTCCGGTCAGACGAGCGTGACATCCGCTTTGGTGCACTCCATCGTATATGCGATTGTCTTCGCGACATTACGGCGCCAATTTCCTCAGTTCTACTAAGTAGGAAGATGAAATATCTTATATTGGGTCCAGCTTCCATGGGTATATTCGCCCTCATAGGTGGACTCAAAGCGAGAGAATCTGAACTCGTCGATGTTCAGGAAATATCGGGGTCTTCGGCTGGTTCCATATTAGCTCTATTTTTAGCAGTTGGTATGTCAGTAGATGAAATATTAAATACCGCTGTGTCGATTAACATATCAAATTTTTTTAAAATAAAGTTGGGTTCATTCTTCACTAAGTTTGGTTTTGTAGACATCAATCCAATACGGAAGAAATTGGTTGATATTTGTGGTTCTGATCCCACCTTTAGTGATATAGATATGAAAATATACATATCCGCATTTTGTCTGAACAGTTCAGAAACGGTATACTTTTCCAAAGATACACACCCGGACATGAAAGTAATAGACGCGGTATGCATGTCTATGGCTGTCCCGTTCATATTTTCATGTGGAACATACATGGATAAGACGTACGTAGATGGTGGTATGAAAGAAGAGTATCCACTAACCCCATTCTTAGATAAAAAGCCACATGAAGTGACGTGTTTTAAAATAAGAACAAATCAAATATACCAGGAAGATATTAACACCCCAAAACATTTCGTAGAGACCCTGGTTCGTTCTGCACTCGCAAATAGAGAACGTTATAACACACCTATAGAAGAGCTGGAAATAAACATAGGTGATACAAATATTTTTGACTTCAACATGAGTTATGAAGAAAAGATCAAATTATTCAACATAGGTTTTAAATTTATAAATTAGTACTTTTTTGTCAGTTTAATATATATGATAGATGCGTGTGATCCAGATGCTGATCTCACCACTCTTCGTAAGTTGATAAAACTTAATACCGGAGAGAATATTAAACTGACAAAAGATGAAATTTGTCAGGTGTATAAAAATATACAGGATGAAAAATTACCTCTTCCTCCTCTGATCCTGAACAGGGAGAAGACATACATGACGGATCGTAAATCCCCTTTATCTGTCAGGGATTTTCAGAAGCTTTTCGATTCATCGACGAAAATGAGTGAAATAAAGAGACTTGCTCGCAAAGTGAAACTTGACGATGTCGATAAGAAATCCAAGGGGGACTTGATCATAGCCATAGGGAAAAGATTGAGACACTTGAAGATTGCAGAGCCAATCAGAATTTCTAGGAAACGTGTCATCACGAAAAAGGTTATTGACAATAGAAATGACCTGAATTCCGCCATGAACACCTCTGAAAAGAGGAACAATCTTAGCAACTTTGGTAATGACACCGTGAAGGGAAATGGGAACAACACTGGGAACACTGGGAACACCATGAACAACCGGAACAACCGGAACAACCGGAACAACCGGAACAACCGGAACAACACTGGGAACACCATGAACAACCGGAACAACACAGGGAACACTGTGAACACCAGGAACAACCGGAACAACACTGGGAACACTGGGAACAATGGGAACACCATGAACAACCGGAACAACCGGAACAACCGGAACAACACTGGGAACACCATGAACAACCGGAACAACACTGTGAACACCAGGAACAACCGGAACTCCAAGGTAAACTTTCCGAATGAAAGTATATTCAAGAGTCAACCTAGACCAAAATTTTTAAACAGAAGTAACTCTACTCGGACCAATAAAGTTCGTTTCGGTAATGTATTCAAAAGAAGCACACCGTCATTCCTTAGAAAAGGAACTCGTCGTCGCCGTGGTATGTCGCGAAATGATCCTTATATGGATCCATACAGTCCAAACATTCCCGTCGGACCTGGTCCGGATCCATACAGTCCAAACATTCCCGTCGGACCTGGTCCGGATCCATACAGTCCCAACATACCCATCGGTCCTGGTCCGGATCCATACAGTCCAAACATTCCCGTCGGACCTGGTCCTCGTCCCAACATACCCATCGGTCCCGGTCCTCGTCCCAACATTCCCGTCGGACCTGGTCCTCGTCCCAACATACCCATCGGACCACCCATGAAGCCTAAATCTCGTTCTATGTTCGGTGGTATTTTTGGTGGATCGGCGAAATCCACGTTGAAGAAAAAGTTGAAAACACTGAAGAAACTCAGATCTGATGAGGTTAACATGTTTTTGGCGAGAGTGACCAAGCCTGAAAATATTGACGACATATTTGAACAAGCTAGGTTGAGGGATCAACAAAGGTATACAGAAGAGTCTGAAAGAATGGAAAAGAAAATCAAGAATGCTAAGACGGACGAAGAGAGGAGAGCGGCCTTGAATGAAAACCGACGGATAAAACGAGAAAAGGCGGCCGCCAATCTTCAGGCTCGTAAGAATTTGAATATTTTGAAAAAGGACGAGCGACGCTTGAATATCTCGAGCAAAGCTGAAGCGATTAAAAATGCCAAGCAAGCTCTTCGACGAAACTTAGACACACTGAAACAACTGACCCGATCGGAGAAGAATTCGTTCTTACCACGTGTCCGAGCTGTTGAAAACATAGATGACGTGTTCGCGAGTGCGAGTGCTCTAGACAAGAAGCGTTACGAGCAGAAAATACAAAACGCGGAAACGAAAGCCTCGAGAGCTAGGTCCGAGAAGGAGAGACGTGAAGCGAAGAGGGAAAAAAATCGTTTAGAACGAGAGCAACTTCAAGAAGAAAAGAAGGCTCGTTTGAAAGTGAAACAGTTGAGAAATCAAACTGTTAGAAATAAGTTGAACAACACAAGGGCTAAACAGAAGGTGGAAAAAATAAACGCGAATTCTATCACTAAATCGACATCCCTGCAGGGTAAAACTAGGGAGAAGCAACTTCGAACCGCCAAAAATTCTCTCAAGAGAAATCTAGCATCCCTGAAAAAGTTATCTTCTTCCGAAAAGATGTCTTACATAAGTAGGGTTAGGACACTTGAGAACATTGACGACGTGTTCGCCGAGGCTCAAAGACTTGATCAAGAACGTTATGATCAGCAGTTAGCTGATCTCAAGAAAAAGAATTCTCTAACTCGGAATGAACGTGAGCGTGCACGACTCGCGAAGGAATCTAGACGTGTGGTGAAGGAACAGCAAAATGCTAAAATTAGATCCACTTCAAACCTGAAAAGGATGAGGGAACTTGATCGGAAATACAAGGATGAGGAAAGAAGACAAAACATCATCAACAGAAAGCGGGAGAAGCGAATCAGGGATGAAAATGTAAAACCAGAGCCGGAACCAACGCCTGCACCTGAACCCGAACCCGCACCTAAACCTAACACCAGAAACAAGATGAAGAGGGCGACACGTAAAATTGGCATGATGACAGCTTTCAAGAAGGCCGGAAACAACGCGCGTCAGAGGAGAGAAAACTTGACAGGCTTTATCAGTGATGATGACGATGACAATGTCAGAGAAAACGTCAAACCTAAAGAACCCACTACATTTAATAACCCCGCATTCAATAAACCCAAAAATAAACTGAAAAAGGCGGTGCGGAAAATTGGTATGACATCCGCGTTCAAAAAGGCTGGTAACAATGCACGTCAGAAGAGAGAAAACTTGACAGGCTTTATCAGTGATGATGACGATGACAATGTCAAGGAAAACGTCAAACCTAAAGAACCCACTACATTTAATAACCCCGCATTCAATCAACCCAAAAATAAACTGAAAAAGGCGGTGCGGAAAATTGGTATGACATCCGCGTTCAAAAAGGCTGGTAACAATGCACGTCAGAAGAGAGACCCCAAACCTTTCAATGCTCGAAGCAAGTTCAAAGGAGCTGTCAGTAAGATTGGTGCTATGAAGGCTTTCAATACTAAAAAGAAGAATGAAAACAACTTCAACGCCGCAGCTGAACTTAACAAACAATTGAACATTAAGGCAAAAGAAATGAACAAACCTAAACCTTTCAATGCTCGAAGCAAGTTCAAAGGAGCTGTCAGTAAGATTGGTGCTATGAAGGCTTTCAATACTAAAAAGAACAACTTCAACGCCGCAGCTGAACTTAACAAGCAATTGAACATTAAGGCAAAAGAGTTGAATAAAGAAAACACTGACAGGAAGGTTCGTGAAGGTGTTGAATTTAAGCTGAAACAAATTGATGGTTTAACAAACGCTGATGTCTCCGAATTTATGAAGAAATGGAACAAGACGAAGAGTCAGAAGATTTTCAATGCCGCCAGGAAGAGGGGAGCTGGTAAGATAGCTGGAAAGGAAAAGCGTAACCAAAGGGGTAAAAAGGTTGAAAATGATGAAAAGTCTGCCACAGAAGCTTCCCGTCTTTTCAATGCCGGTGGTGACGTGAAAGATCTCACGAGAGGAAAAGATGAACGTGGTGTTGATCCTGAACTCTTGAAAGTCACCCGGGAGATCATTCCCTTCTATGCGGCCGGTCGAAGGCGAGAAGCCTTCTTGAGGAAGGGTCGCAGGCTACCAAATAGCCGTCCAGTGATTGAAGAACTGAAAGAGAGAAAGGCTCTTCGAGACAAGTTTCAACAGGTCTTGACCAACAAAAGGAACACACGTGTCAGGAAGCAACTTCTCAATCTCGTTGAAAATGCGAATAAACCGATAAACGTGGTCCGAAAAACCGTGAACGACGAAATTAAAAAGCGGGGGACAGAAACAGACGCGGCCACTAAGATTCAAGCCGCCTTCAGGGGTAAGAAGAACAGGGAAAAGGTTGAAGCCATGAAAGATAAAGAAGTTTCTGATGTGTCGAAGTCCCTCGTGGCGGGTGCCATCAATAAGGTTAAGAAGGATGAGGCCGCTACCAAGCTCCAAGCCGCCTTCAGGGGTAAGAAGAATAGGAACAAGGTCAAGGCGATGAAAAAGGAGAAGGAGGCTTCCAATGCCTCTAAGTCCCTCGTGGCGGGTGTCATCAATAAGGTTAAGAAGGATGAGGCCGCTACCAAGCTCCAAGCCGCCTTCAGGGGTAAGAGGAATAGGAACAAGGTCAAGGCGATGAAAAAGGAGAAGGAGGCTGCAACTAAGATTCAGGCCGCCTTCAGGGGTAAGAAGAACAGGAACAAGGTGGCGCGCATGAAGTTTGAGAAGAAGACGAACGTCGCGGATACATTCATTCCGGCTGGATTTGATCAAGACAAGGTGATCAATAATCCTCTCGCCCGAAACCCGAAACCCACTCCTACCCCTCCAATCAAGAAGTTCCAAAAAGCCGGGACAGCGATTCAGGGCGCGGTGAGGAGAGCGAAAGAAAAGAAGACAATGAACGCTGTCAAGGCTGCCGCGAAGATAGCGAGAGATCAGAAAAACCTGGAAAAGGCTACTCCCACACAGAGAAGGGTCTTGGCTCGAAAGCAAAGTGCCGAGATGGAAAGGAACAAGCGGGCGTCCGCTTCGGCCGCGGCTGGGCTCATCGGGAAAAAGGCACAGAAAAAACAAAACCGTACTGTAGCAAAACGTCGTGATATGTCCGTTGCGAAGGTGCGCAAGGCTAGGGTTCAAGAGAAGAAGGATTCTCGTAAGGAGACCAAGTCGGAGCCTCGTCGCTCAACGCGGATCGCTGAAGCTAAAATGCAAGCTGAAAAGAAAGCTAAAGCTGACCAGATGAAGAAAGAGAGAGAGTTGCGCAGAAAGCAGCAGACGAAAAAGACGCAAAAAAAGCGTCGCACCAAACCTAAGTAAGTTTGAATATAAAGAAAAGTATAATTAAAGATAATGAATTTTGACGACGATTGCACCGTGATTACCGACATGCCTCTCAGCGACGAGGTTGTCGATTTCATCGAGCAGAGTCTTCATAGGGATTTGAGCAGTGCGGATTTGGAGGAGTGGTGTGACGATAATTTGGATGACCTCGCCGGTATATATGAAAAGTATCGGGACACATACTTGTCATACGGACAGGCTGAGATGACGATGTTGTTTTTGCAGAGTGTGTATGACAGGGATGATGTATTAAATGTTGTGGGTCGTTTCGTAGATCATCAGATTTAATCCATCTCATCTATAATGGGACCATCTGGTTCATTTTGCTTCTGAGCTTTTGCTTGTTCCGCGTATAGAGGCACACACACGTCCATGAATTCTTTAGACTTGGCTTCAATCTCATCGACTTCAGCTGTTTTGTTGTTATCAATCCAAGTAATCATTTCTTCAACCTTCTCCTTAATTTTCGTCTTATCGTCTTCACTCAGAGTGCATTTCTCATCCTCGATGGTAGTTCGGGTATTATACACCGTACCCTCAAACTGGTTCATGACCCCAACCTTCTTCATATACGCCTCGTCTTCTTCCTTGTATTTCTCAGCATCTTTACACATACGTTCGATGTCATCCTTGGACAGCCTACCCTTGTCGTTAGTGATGACAATCTTTTCAGACTTTCCAGAGGCTTTGTCCTCGGCTGTCACGTTCAAGATACCGTCCGCGTCGAGGTCAAACTTGACGTTGATCTGGGGAACTCCTCTCGGTGCCGGTGGAATTCCATTGAGGTCGAACTTTCCGAGAAGATTGTTATCTTGAGCCTTGGCCCTCTCTCCCTCATACACCTGAATCGTCACAGTGGTCTGGTTGTCAGAGTATGTGGAGAACACCTGCTCTTTCTTGGTTGGAATGGTGGTATTGCGATTTACAATCTTTGTCATCACACCACCAGCTGTCTCCAGTCCCAGTGAGACGGGGGCTACGTCCAGGAGCAGGAGATCCTGAACATTACCTTCCTCAACCCCGGAAAGAATGGCTGCTTGCACCGCAGCGCCGTAGGCAACGGCTTCGTCGGGGTTGATCGTCTTGTTCAGTTCCTTACCATTGAAAAACTGGGAAAGCATCTGTTGAATTTTAGGGATGCGCGTGGAACCACCGACGAGAACAACTTCATCGATGGTTGACTTATCCATCTTGGCATCCTTGATGACCTTCTCCACCGGTTCCATACACTTCCTGAACAAATCTGTGTTCAACTCTTCGAATCGGGCTCGGGTGATGGAGGTGTAAAAGTCGATACCCTCATAGAGTGAATCAATCTCCACAGATGTCTGCGCGGTGGAGGAGAGGGTGCGCTTCGCCTTTTCGGAGGCAGTTCGCAGTCGTCTCAGGGCACGAGGATTGTCACTGGGATCCTTCTTATTCTTACGCTTGAATTCTTCGATGAAATGTCGGACGAGTCGAGAGTCAAAGTCTTCACCACCAAGGTGTGTATCACCAGCGGTTGCCTTGACTTCAAAAATACCATCTTCGATGGTGAGTAGGGACACATCGAAAGTGCCACCACCCAAATCAAAAATGAGAACATTCATCTCTTTCGATTTATCTTTGTCGAGACCATAAGCGATAGCGGCTGCAGTTGGTTCGTTAATGATTCGAAGACAGTTGAGGCCAGCGATAGAAGCCGCATCCTTGGTGGCCTGTCTTTGGGAATCATTGAAATACGCGGGAACTGTAACTACCGCATCCGTGACGGGTTTGCCTAGGAATGTTTCGGCAGTCTCTTTCATCTTAGTGAGAACCATGGAAGAAATCTCTTCAGGCTCGAAACGTTTCGTGTCACCCTTGAACTCTACTTCGACCACCGCCTTGTCAGACTTTCCAGACACAACTTTGTATGATAAATCCTTGATATCTTCCTGCACCTTCTGATCTGAAAATTTGCGACCAATCAATCGCTTCGCATCAAATACAGTGTTTTTAGGGTTCATCGCCGTCTGATTCTTCGCGGCGTCGCCAATCAGGCGTTCACTATCAGTGAACGCCACATAAGAGGGAGTCGTTCGATTTCCTTGGTCATTGGGCACAATTTCTACACGATCATTCTGCCAAACACCAACACAAGAATACGTAGTTCCAAGATCAATACCAATAGCTGAAGACATTATAGGTTATGTTCAATTTATTTCTCTAAATAATTTAAAGAGGTGAACTCTCTTTAACCTAGATGGACGAATGTCAGGTGTGTTGTGAGGAATTCAATAAATTAAAACACAAGCGTGTGGTCTGTATTCACTGTGACTACAACGTGTGTAAGAGTTGTTGTCAGACCTATCTACTGTCGACTGAAAAGGATCCTCATTGTATGAAGTGTAAGACAATGTGGAACCGGGAATTCGTAGACTCGTTTTGCACACGATACTTCAGAAACACTGAATACAGAAAGCATCGGGAAGAAGTTCTCTTCGAACGGGAGCAGTTGCTGATGCCCGAGACACAACCGGAGGTGGAGCGCATTCTGAGCATGAGAAAATTGAATGAAATATTGAGAGCTCAGAAACAAAGACTGTTGGAGTTACACACAATCCACATGAGGACAGAACAAGACATCATCAACTTGAGAAATCACCCAGAGATACTGACCTTATACAGGAATATGGAGAACATTTATAGACATTTAGAACATTTGAGACAGGGTGTTCAGTCTACAATGGTCGAGCCGAGACGTTTTATTCACAAATGCCCGTCAGAAAACTGTAAAGGTTTCCTGAGTGAGAATTGGTACTGTGGTCTCTGTTTCAACTATTTTTGTGAAAAGTGTAACGGTGTGAAATTGAAAGATCATGAGTGTAATCCCGATACTGTGAAAACCATGCAACTCATCAAGAGAGATAGTAAACCCTGTCCAAAGTGTGGAATATTGATTCACAGAACCGATGGTTGTGCGCAAATGTGGTGCACGTCATGCCACTGTACATTCAACTGGAGGACCGGTGAAATCGAGACGGGTAGAATACACAACCCACACTTCATCCAGTTTAAGCGTAAATCAAACACCTCGAGGGAACATGGCGACATACCATGTGGTGGAATACCATCGTTTAGGGAACTGAGGGAAAATATGGCTTCCCAGAAAATTCTACAATACGCGATAGTTGTCTACGAGACAGAAAGACTCAACTTTTACCTCGACACAAGACCTCCCGATAATCTTAATTTTAGAATCGGGTACATGCTCAACGATATGTCTAAAGAAGATTTCAAAAACATCCTTCAGAGACAAGAAAAGTTTGTGGACAAAGTCAGGGACATGGCGAACATATACGAAATGATCATTCACACTGGCGGAGACATACTCAGACAATACATCATTGATCCAGAAAATCACGATCATTACGTGTCTATATTACAGGGTATAGTGGATTACAGTAATGAAGTATTTTTGAATATCAGAAAAAGATACAACTGTAATTTGCCGAAAAATATTAATATATAGATACAATAGGATGATACTGATACTCTTTTTGATAGTATTGGTATTGTATTTATTACCCGTATACAAAAGTCCAACCGTTTTGAGGGATTTCATCTCACCCGAAGAACGAAAACACATCATAAAAGAAGCCAAGGAGAAACTATCAGACTCCCTGGTTGACACTGACGGTAGGGTCGATAAAGAAATTCGTCAGAGTCAGACGGCATGGCTTCAAAATACTGATCCAGTGGTGAGGGCTGTCATGGAGAGGTGTGTTGGATATGTAAATAAAACAATCGATCACTGCGAACAATTACAGGTTCTTCATTATGGTGAGGGTGGTCATTATAGACCACACCAAGATGCCTTTATAGGTGAAAAAAATGGTCGTCTCTACACTTTTATACTGGCGCTCACAGATGACTACGACGGGGGTGAAACTGAGTTTCCAAACATCAACAAGTCTTTCAAGTTAAAGGCTGGTGACGCTCTATTCTTTAACACATTAGATAATTATGGGTTAGATACATCCAAGGCTTTACACGGTGGGAGACCTGTAAAGTCTGGTGAAAAATGGATTTGTAATTTATGGATTAGAAAGGATCATTACGAATTATGAGCAATATATTCTCACCTTTAATATAGATGAGTCGGTATCTGAATCTACCCGCATACGATTTTCTTAAAATGACACCAGAAGAAAAACGTATACTATTAAAAGACTTTAATCAACCTGTAGTGATACATGGATTATATCAATCAAAAGCTATGCGGATGAATTTAGAAAACGTTATTGATTTATTTGGTGATTCGATTTTACCTGTAGAATTTTATGACACACCGGATATTCGAACGTGTGATGCAGACACAGGATCTGCCACAATGAAAGGACTTTTCGATCACTGGAAAAATGATAAATCCCCAATTTTATATTGCGCTGAAGTCGATTTATTTAAACAAAATATTTCCGAAACGTTGCTAGATACACTCAAAAACCCAAATACAGAACCCAGACAAGTCCAAGCTTTAATGCTATATTTGGGTAAAAATTGGGGAAGCGATTTACATATGCACGTTACTTCCGATTTCATTTTGAACCAAGTGTTTGGTAGTAAAACGGTATATATATTTAATAATTATGACAATCCAAATATTAATAAACATAGCCCATTTGACATGAAAAACTTCAACACTTCCAAAGAAGATTTTTTTGATCTGGATCACAGTCAAATGAAAATTTATAAGGTTACATTACAACCGGGTGACAGTTTGTTAATACCTCCCTGGTATTGGCATGCAACACGTGGTCATGGTATAAACAT
>Ga0255784_10000730_pt1 | contig 26982 bp, 24 predicted proteins | sample 101ome_14_FD_179982 | JGI IMG/M metagenome (GOLD analysis project Ga0255784, IMG submission 179982) | Coastal salt marsh microbial communities from the Groves Creek Marsh, Skidaway Island, Georgia - 101403AT metaG (version 2) | ecosystem: Environmental > Aquatic > Marine > Intertidal zone >...
CCTGTACTTGTCGATGTTTTAGAAGACGGTTTTACCATTGACCCTAAAGCGGTAGAAGCTGCCATTACAGAGAAAACCAAAGCGATTGTCCCAGTTCATTTATTTGGACAATGTGCTGATATGGAAGCTTTAGAAGCGATTGCAAAAAAACACAATCTCTATATTATTGAAGATAATGCACAGGCTATTGGGGCTAATTATACCTATAGTGACGGTACTAAAAAAATGGCAGGAACCATGGGAGCTGTCGGTTGCACTTCTTTTTTTCCATCTAAAAATTTAGGTTGTTATGGTGATGGAGGTGCTCTTTTTACCAATTGTGATGAATTGGCACATACCCTCAGAGGAATTGTCAATCACGGAATGTACACCAGGTATTATCACGATGTAGTAGGAGTTAATTCGAGATTGGATTCTCTTCAAGCGGCAGTACTTAATGCCAAACTTCCAAGGCTAGACTCTTATAATGAAAAGCGAAGAGCTGCAGCTATCTCCTATAACAGTGCATTGGTTGGACATACAGATATTGCCTTGCCAGTTATGGCATCTCACTGTGGTGAATTGGATGTCAACAATCAAGGACATGTATTTCATCAGTATACTTTGAGAATATTAAACGGTAAACGCGATGCCTTAGCTCAGCATCTTCAAGAAGCAGGTATTCCTTTTGGAATCTATTATCCAGTTCCACTTCACTTACAGAAAGCATATACGGATTCTAGATATAAAGAGGATAATTTTAAGGTGACCAATCAACTTTGCGAAGAAGTTCTCTCACTACCAATGCATACGGAACTCGACTCAGAACAAATAAATTTTATAAGCGATACTATTTTGAAATTCTTATCTTAGGTCTTCTAAACCAATAGAAAAGAATTTTTAACTATGAGAACTCCTTTACTTTTACTGATGTTCGCTTTTTTTGCGACTCAGCTTCAAGCACAAAAAACCTATCTGCACTGTGGTCAACTAATTGATGTTGCCAAAGAAAAAACCTATAGTGAACGAACTGTAGTGATTGAAGGCGCTAAAATTGTTGAAGTTTTAAATGGATATGTTAGTGGTACGGATCTAGATCGAGTAATCGATTTAAAGAATCAAGTAGTGATGCCTGGGTTTATCGATATGCATGTGCATATTGAACACGAATCCAATCCAAAGACCTATATGAATCGTTTTACGAATAATCCTGCAGATGACGCCTTAGAATCGACAATTTACGCCAAGCGTACACTTCTTGCTGGATTCACTTCAGTAAGAGATTTAGGAGGGTCGGGTGTGAACATTGCTTTGAGAAAAGCAATTGCCAAAGGATATGTGGTGGGTCCTCGTATATTTACAGCAGGTAAATCAATTGCTACTACAGGGGGGCATGCAGATCCCACTAATGGAGTAAGAGCCGATCTCATGGGAGATCCAGGACCAAAGGAAGGGGTGGTAAATTCTCCAGAAGATGCTCGAAAAGCAGTAAGACAACGCTATAAAGACGGTTCAGATGTGATTAAAATTACAGCCACTGGAGGGGTGTTATCCATGGCCAAAAATGGCCAAAATCCACAATTTAATATGGATGAATTAAAAGCAATTGTGGAGACAGCGAAGGATTACAATATGTTAACAGCGGCCCATGCTCATGGAGATGCCGGTGCAAGACGTGCTGTACTTGCTGGAATAAAAACCATTGAACACGGGACCCTGATCAGTGAAGAGACCATGAAGTTGATGAAGGAGCACAATACTTATTTAGTGCCGACGATTTCAGCTGGAAACGCAGCCTATGAAAACGCTAAAATTCCAGGATATTTTCCAGAGATTATCGTTCCTAAAGCATTGGAAATTGGACCAAAGAGTCAATCCAATTTTGCAAAGGCTTATAAATTAGGAGTACCAATTGTGTTTGGAACTGATGCAGGTGTTTCTCCTCATGGAGCAAATGCAAAAGAATTTCGTTTTATGCACGAAGCTGGAATGCCTGTTATGGAAGCTTTATATGTCGCTACAGTGGTGCCGGCCATGTTATTGGATAGAGCAGATGACTTAGGGCAAATAAAGAAGGGCTATTTTGCAGATATCGTGGCAGTTGATGTTCATCCAAACGATGACGTTAGCAGTCTTGAAGACGTGAGTTTTGTGATGAAAGAAGGGGTGATCTACAAGCAAAATCACAAAGAACAAATTATCGATTGATGAGTTTCAACCTCAGTATTCATGAATTGGTTTCCCAGTTCGACAAAGAATCGATCAAAAGTCAAGTTTTTGATCAATTGATTAAAGACTTTTCTCGATCAGGAATTCAATTAAATGTCGATTCAAATTCTAAAACACAGCAATGGATTGAAGAATTGATAATCGTATTAAACAAGCTTTATCATAACAATTCTAATCAATTACATCAGTTGCTCTATTTGATCGATGTACCTCAAGAATACTACACTAAAACTCAAGAGCTTCAAAAGGATGAAATTGGTATGTTTTTTGCTGAGTTAATCCTATTGAGAACTTTAAAAAAAATAGCCTACCGCAATCAATATTCTTAAGCAATTGATATATTTTTTGTTTTTTGTTAAAAAAGCTGAAATTAAGCACTTAAAAGTTTTGAGGTAATCGAAATATTGTACTTTTGCTAGAATTTATTTTTAAACACACGAACAGCTAGTTATTAAATGGATAAGTATTCTTTCTTGAACGCAGCACATACCAGTTTTTTCTCTGATTTATACGAGAAATACTTGAAGTCACCCGATGAAGTAGAGCCGAGTTGGAGAGCTTTTTTTCAAGGATTTGATTTTGGCCAAGAAATGGCAGATGTGGATGAGCATATTCAAGCTGCATTAGAGTCGGATTCACCAGCAATTCCTGAGAAAATTCTCAAGGAATTCAATGTGGTAAAATTAATTAATGCCTACCGATCAAGAGGCCACTTGTTCACCAAGACCAATCCAGTTCGATCGAGAAGAACCTACAGCCCAACTTTGGATATTGCTAATTTTGATTTGAATGAATCCGATTTGGATTCGGTATTCGATGCAGGTGATATACTTGGTTTAGGAGCTGCAAGTCTTCGTGAGATTATCCAAAAACTGGAAACGATCTACTGCGAGGCTATTGGAGTTGAGTACATGTACATCAGAAATCCAGAACAAGTTAGGTGGATTCAAAATTGGTTGAATAAGAACTTAAACCATCCTATACTTAGTTCGGATCAAAAAAAACACATTCTTAAAAAGTTAACTCAAGCAGTATCTTTTGAGTCTTTTTTACATACTAAATACGTAGGTCAAAAGCGTTTTTCTTTAGAAGGTAATGAGTCGTTGATTCCTGCTATTGATGCTATTGTAGAGCGTGCTTCAGAGATTGGAGTTAAAGAATTTGTTATGGGTATGGCTCATAGAGGACGCTTGAATGTGTTGACTAATATATTTGGGAAATCAGCTCAATCGATTTTCGGTGAATTTGACGGTAAGGATTACGAGGAAGCTGTTTTTGATGGTGATGTAAAGTATCACTTAGGGTGGACTTCAGAGCGTCAATCAGATTCAGGTGCTGAAATAACCATGAATATTGCTCCAAACCCTTCTCACTTAGAGACTGTTGGAGCTGTAGTAGAAGGAATTACAAGATCGAAACAAGATCAATTTCCAAAAGGTGAAGAGCATAAGGTGTTACCGATTGTAATACACGGTGATGCTGCTATTGCTGGTCAAGGAATTGTTTATGAGATTGTTCAAATGGCCCAATTAGATGGTTATAAGACAGGAGGTACTATTCACATGGTGGTTAACAACCAAATAGGTTTTACAACCAATTATTTGGACGCTCGTTCTTCTACCTATTGTACGGATGTTGGAAAAGTTACACTTTCTCCAGTATTACATGTGAATGCTGATGATGCTGAGGCTGTAGTTCACGCTGCTCTATTTGCTTTAGAATACCGAATGCAATTTAAGTCGGATGTATTTATCGACTTATTAGGATATCGAAAATACGGGCATAACGAAGGTGATGAACCTCGTTTTACACAGCCGATTTTATATAAAGAAATCTCTAGGCACAACAATCCAAAAGAGATCTATTTTCAAAAACTACTAGCAGAAGGTATTGTAGATAAGGCTTATGCAGATCAATTAGAAGAAGAGTACAAGCAGAGTTTGGAGGTTCAATTAGAGGATTCTAGAAAGGAATCTACAACTGTGATTACACCTTTTATGCAAAATGTGTGGAAGGATTTTTCTGTGGCGCTTGAAGATGATATGCTAAAAACAGTTGATACTGCCTATCCACTTGATGGTCTTAAAGCAATTGCAGAAAAAATAACTAAGTTGCCTGAGGGTAAAAAGTTTATTCGAAAAATTCAACGACTAGTCGAAGATCGAAGAAAAATGGTGTTTGAGAATAACAGAATTGATTGGGCTATGGGTGAATTATTGGCTTATGGTTCATTACTTAAAGAAGGAAATGACGTACGTATATCTGGACAAGATGTTGAGCGTGGTACCTTTTCGCATCGACACGCAGTAATTAAAGTAGAAGATTCTGAAGAAGAAGTAGTGCTTTTAGATCATATTGATGAACAACAAGGTGATTTTCACATATTCAATTCTCTTTTATCAGAATATGGTGTTTTAGGATTTGATTATGGATATGCTATGGCTAATCCAAATTCATTGACGATATGGGAAGCGCAATTTGGGGATTTTAGTAATGGTGCTCAAATTATGATAGATCAGTATATTTCTGCTGCAGAAGACAAGTGGAAATTGCAAAATGGATTGGTGATGCTATTGCCTCATGGGTATGAAGGACAAGGTGCAGAGCACTCATCGGCTCGAATGGAGCGTTACTTACAATTATGTGCAAAGGACAATATGTTTATAGCTGATTGTACAACTCCTGCGAATATGTTCCACTTGCTAAGAAGGCAATTGAAGGCAAATTACAGAAAACCCTTAGTGGTGTTTACTCCTAAGAGTTTGCTAAGACATCCACTAGCAATGTCCTCAATGGAAGAATTATCAAATGGTTCGTTTCAGGAACTGATTGATGATCATTCAGTAGATGCAGAAAATGTAAAACAAGTGGTTTTCTGTACTGGTAAATTTTATTACGATCTTTATGCAGAACGTGAAAATCTCGGAAAAGAAAAAGAGGTTGCATTGGTTCGTTTAGAACAATTATTCCCATTGCCAGAAGAGCAGATGGATACAGTTATCAAGAAGTATTCAAATGCAACTGATCTTGTTTGGGCTCAAGAAGAACCAAAAAACATGGGGGCTTGGGGCCATTTATTGATGCATTACGATCCAATTATGAAGTTTAGATTGGCATCACGTAGAGTGTATGCAGCTCCTGCTGCAGGTAGCCCGACTCGATCTAAAAGAAGACATCAAGAAGTGATCGATTATGTGTTCGATCCAACAAAAAACAATAACAAATAAGGCAAATAAATATTAAGCATGATTTTAGAAATGAAAGTTCCCTCTCCTGGGGAATCCATTACGGAAGTAGAAATCGCAACTTGGCTCGTTGAAGACGGTGATTATGTTGAAAAAGACCAAGCCATAGCTGAAGTAGATTCGGACAAAGCAACTCTTGAATTACCAGCTGAAGAAAGTGGTGTCATCACTTTAAAAGCTGAAGAAGGAGACGCTGTTGCAGTAGGTCAAGTAGTGTGTTTAATTGATACTGCTGCTCAAAAACCTGAAGGAAGCCCTGCGGCTCCCGTAAAAGAAGTTTCAGCTCCAAAAGCAGCTCCAGCTCCTGTGGTAGAACAGCAAACCTATGCAACAGGGTCGGCATCTCCAGCTGCTAAGAAAATTTTATCTGAAAAAGGAATAGAGGCTTCACAAATTAAAGGAACTGGTAAAGATGGTAGAGTTACCAAAGAAGATGCTATACAGGCAGTGCCTTCTATGGGAACCATGCCTGAAGGTGGACAGCGCGGTGTTTCTAGAACAAAGCTTTCAATGCTCAGAAGAAAAGTAGCAGAACGCTTAGTCGCTGCTAAAAATGAAACTGCAATGCTTACTACTTTTAACGAGGTAGATATGAGTGCAGTATTTAACCTTAGAAAAGAATACAAGGAAGCTTTTGCTCAGAAACACGGTGTTAATTTAGGTTTTATGTCCTTTTTTACACTTGCAGTGATTCGTGCCCTTAAAATGTATCCTGCTGTCAATTCAATGATTGATGGAAAGGAAATGATTACCTATGACTTTTGCGATATATCCATTGCAGTATCAGGTCCAAAAGGACTTATGGTTCCTGTAATTCGCAATGCAGAAAAACTTACATTTGCAGGTGTTGAAAATGAAGTTAAAAGATTAGCGATCAGAGCCAGAGAAGGGGAGATCACTGTTGATGAAATGACTGGAGGTACTTTCACCATAACTAATGGTGGTGTATTTGGATCCATGTTATCAACACCAATCATCAACCCTCCACAATCAGGTATTTTAGGGATGCACAATATTGTTGAGCGCCCAATTGCCAAAAATGGAGAAGTTGTTATTGCTCCAGTTATGTACTTGGCACTATCTTACGATCACAGAATTATTGATGGTAAAGAATCTGTAGGATTCCTTGTAGCAATTAAAGAAGCCATTGAAAATCCACAGGAATTCTTAATGGATGGAGATGTCAATAAAGCTTTAGAACTTTAAACAGTTGTAGTCAATTTAATAAAGGTCAGCATTGCTGGCCTTTTTTATTGATACTCATCGGTGAATTAGTTGCTGATTTCAAATTTCCATTACCTTTGTGATATGTTTTTAACTGACACTCATACCCATTTGTATTCAGAGGCTTTTGATGAAGATCGAACCCTTGAAATTCAAAAAGCAATTGATGCTGGCATTCAACAATTTTTTCTTCCTGCAATTGATTCAACCTATTATTCAGGCATGAAAGCATTGAAGGAAGAGTTTCCAAATAATGTACATTTAATGGCGGGTTTGCATCCTACTCATGTCAAAGAAAATGTAGAGGAGGAACTCTTGGTGGTGCAAAATGAATTAAAATCAGGTAATTATTGTGCTGTTGGAGAAATAGGAATTGATCTGTATTGGGATAAAACCTTTTTAAAGCAGCAACAAAACGCCTTTGCTATTCAAATCAAATGGGCTCGAGATTATGATCTTCCTTTTGCGATTCACTGTAGAGATGCCTTTGATGAGGTTTTTGAAGTATTAGAAACCCTTCAAGGACCCTATAAAGGAATCTTTCACTGTTTTACAGGAAGCTATCAGCAGGCTGAGCGTGCTATTGATTTTGGATTAAAACTTGGAATAGGGGGAGTGGTTACTTTTAAAAACGGAAAGATCGATCAGTTTTTAAAAGAAATCCCATTGGAACATATCGTATTAGAAACCGATGCTCCCTATTTGGCTCCGGTACCTTATAGAGGCAAGCGAAACAATCCAGAGTACCTCAAGCTCATCGCTCAAAAACTAGCACTGTTATATGAGGTGCCTCTTGAAGAAATAGCTAGAATCACTAGTGAAAACTCAAAAAAACTCTTTAAGCTTTAATCGCTATGAAAGACACAAAACCCTCTATTTTGTTAATCTACACTGGTGGTACCATTGGAATGGTTAAGGATTATGATTCAGGAGCCTTAAAAGCTTTTGATTTTTCAAATCTCGAAAAACAAATACCAGAGCTTAAGCAGATTGACTGTCAAATATCCAGCTTGTCATTTGATTATCCTATCGATTCGAGTAATATTACTCCAGATCATTGGATTGCTTTGGTGGAGCTTATTGAAAAAAATTACTACACTTACGATGGGTTTGTAGTATTGCACGGCTCCGATACCATGAGCTATACTGCTTCGGCAATCAGCTTTATGATCGATAACCTTCACAAACCAATCATATTTACGGGATCTCAATTACCTATTGGGGATTTGAGAACTGATGCAAAAGAGAATTTAATAACTGCAATTGAAATTGCTGCGCTTCAAAATAATGGAGAGGCTGTTGTTCAAGAAGTGGGACTGTATTTTGAATACAAACTCTACAGGGCTAACCGAACCACAAAGATTAGCGCCGCTCACTTTAACGCCTTTACTTCTCCAAATTATCCAGCGCTTATTGAATCTGGAGTATCTTTAGAAGTGAATAATGCTGCTTTGTATCGAGCCGATAAAACAAAAGTTACTGAGTTTAGTAAGTGTATTGACAGTTCCGTCCTTATATTAAAGTTATTTCCTGGGTTAAGTGAACCAATATTGAGATCAATTGTTCAAACTAAGGGGCTTAAAGGTATTATTGTTGAGAGCTTTGGATCTGGAAATGCTCCTATGTTTGACTGGTTTAAAAAGCTCATCGACGAATTAGTCACAAAAGGAGTGCTCATTGTTAATATAACACAGTGTTTTGGAGGCAGTGTCTTACCTTCTCACTACGAAACTTCACTCGCTAGAATAAATAAACAAATTATCAACGGAAAAGACCTCACTACAGAGGCTGCTTTAGCTAAAATGATGCTGCTTTTAGGGAATAAAACTCCGTATTCTACTTATAAAGAGAGCTTTGAAAAAGAAATTAGGGGTGAAATGAAATAAAAGCGTGACTTTGTTTTATTTTTTATCTTTTTTTTTGTTATTTGGAGCCCCAAAACGAAACTAATAGAGAGGTGGCCGAGTGGTCGAAGGCGCACGCCTGGAAAGTGTGTATACACCAAAAGTGTATCGAGGGTTCGAATCCCTTCCTCTCTGCAGTGAAGTTTTACTTAATTAATTGTAAAAATTTTATATCTTTAAAACCTATTAACTAAATTTAAGTTTCATCAAAATGAAAAGATTATTCTCTACCCTTACTGTATCAGGGTTATTTGTATTAAGTACAAATGTTGCAAACGCAGCTGTAATGTTGCAAGAAAACGGCGAACAAGCTAAAGGATTTACTCAAGTGTTGAAAGAGCAATTTATCCAAGGGGGTGCTGCCTTCATGGGAATTGTACTTTTATGTTTGATCTTAGGATTAGCAGTAGCTATTGAAAGAATTATTTTCTTAAATCTTTCTACTACGAACACTGCTAAATTAAGAGACGATGTAGAAGAAGCATTAAAATCTGGTGGTGTTGAAGCTGCTAAAGAGCTTTGTAGAAATACAAAAGGTCCTGTTGCTTCTATCTACTACCAAGGTTTAGACAGAGTAAACGAAGGAGTTGAGGCTGCTGAAAAAGCTGTTGTAGCTTATGGAGGTGTGCAAATGGGACAACTTGAGAAAAACGTTTCTTGGTTATCATTATTTATCGCGATCGCTCCGATGCTTGGGTTCATGGGAACTGTAATCGGTATGATTCAAGCATTCCAAAAGATTGCTGCGGTTGGTAACTTATCTGCTTCTCTAATTGCAGGTGATATCCAGGTAGCACTTTTAACAACAGTATTTGGACTTATTACAGCGATTATTCTTCAAATTTTCTACAACTACATTATCGCTAAAATCGATAGTATCATTAACGATATGGAGGATTCTTCAATCGCATTAATCGATTTACTTGTAGATACTAAAAAATAAGAGCTACTAACGTCCAAAAAAAACTGTTATGCATAAATATTTAAAAATAGCATTGATTGTAATCGGTCTATTGGGAGCCATATTGTGGACTCAGTTACCTGATTCAGATATGCCAGCTTCACAGGCTGTAAATAGTGGTGCACTCAACGCGATGTTAGTGATCACTTATATCTTAATTGCAATAGCAGCTGCTGTCAGCTTGTTATTCACATTAAAAAAAGTATTTTCAAAATCTTCTAATACAAAGAGAACTTTAATGTCTCTTGGAGCTATCTTATTAGTAGTAATCATTTCTTACGCTACAGCGTCTGATTCTGATGTTACTGTAGTTTCTGGAATTGAGGCAGATCCTTCTACTGTTAAAAACATAGGAATGGGTCTCAATGTATTTTACATTTTAACAACCATTGCGGTGGTGTTAATGGTAGTACCTAGTATTAAGAAACTCTTTAAAAAATAATTTACTATGGCTAGAAGAGGTGGAGCACCAGAAGTTAACGCCGGTTCTATGGCGGATATAGCATTCTTGCTCTTGATCTTTTTCTTGGTAACAACTACCATTGAAACAGATGCAGGACTCGATAGAATGTTACCTCCAATTGAACCGCCCGATAGCGACGTGGTGATTAAAGAGAAAAACATATTCATGGTTAACGTGAATAAAGAAGGTAAAATATTTGCCGACGATCAGATTGTTTCAATTGAGGATCTAAGAGAACGCGCAATAGCATTTTTGGATAATGGTGGAGATGGTACTTGTAACTACTGTAAAGGAGCTAAAAACACAGCATCTTCTGACAATCCAACTAAGGCGATTATTTCTCTAAAGAACGATAGAGAAACTAAATACGGTGTCTATATCACTGTTCAGAATGAAATTGTAGGAGCCTATAATGAACTTCGTAATAGAGAAGCTCAGCGCTTGTACAAACAAGACTTTACAGATTTAGAAGCCGCTTATTTAAATCCAGAAACGGATGAAAGTCTTAAAGATGAACTAAAGGAGAAAGTAAAGACTATTCAGGATTTATTCCCTCAAAAGTTCTCTGAAGCAGAAACATCTAAAAACTAAACAACGAACAATTATGTCTAAGTTTAATAAGAAAAAAAGTGGTGAGTTACCACCAGTATCTACAGCATCTTTGCCAGATATTGTATTCATGCTTTTGTTTTTCTTTATGACAGTTACTGTTATGAAAGATAGTACACTCAACGTAGAGAACAATCTTCCTAACGCTGATCAGATTAAAAAACTCGAGAAAAAAGACCGAGTTATTTATATCTATGCTGGGAAACCTACTCGAGAGTATCAAAAGCAATTTGGTACAGAAACCAAAATACAATTGAACGATAAATTTGCTAATGCTACTGATGTCGGTGATTACATTCTTGAAGAGCGTGGTAAAAAGGCTCAAGAGTTACAAAATGTGCTAACTACATCTCTAAAAATAGATAAAAACTCTAATATGGGTATTGTTCAAGATATCAAATTAGAGCTGAGAAAAGTGAATGCATTGAAAGTTAATTACACTACTTATGAGGGTAATGCTTTCTTGAATTTACAATAAATACAGCTTAAATTTATTAATAGGAAAGGGCTTCATATTGAAGCCCTTTTTTAGTTTTATATAGTTCCTAAGTAGTTTATATTTCTTTACGAAGTCTTGCCACCGGTATATTGAGTTGTTCTCTGTATTTGGCAACAGTTCTTCTTGCTACAGGGTACCCCTTTTGCTTAAGTGCGGCTGCAAGTTTTTCATCGGTAATTGGTTTTTTCTTGTCTTCTTTACCGATAATGGTTTCAAGGATTGTTTTGATTTCAGAGGTTGAGACCTCTTCACCTTTTTCATTGGTCATTCCTTCTGAAAAGTAGTTCTTGATGAGCTTTGTTCCATAAGGAGTGTCGATATATTTAGAATTAGCGACTCTTGATACAGTTGAGATATCCATTCCAATTAGATCAGCGATATCCTTTAAAATCATGGGCTTTAATTTTCGCTCACTACCCGTTAAAAAGTATTCTTTTTGGTAATCTACAATAGCGCTCATGGTGACAAACAAAGTCTCTTGACGCTGCTTTATAGCGTCGATAAACCATTTGGCTCCATCGAGTTTTTGTTTGATAAACTGTAGGGTTTTCTTTTGTTCTTGAGTCTTAATCTTAGCTTCCTTATAACCAGCGAGCATTTCCCCATATGATTTTGAAATATGAAGCTCTGGTGCATTTCTAGCATTGAGTTTTAAATCTAATTCACCGTCGATAACTCTGAGAATAAAATCAGGAACGATATTAGAAATAATCTTAGTACTATCTGCAAAGGAAGATCCTGGTTTAGGATTTAATCGCTCAATCTCACTAAGAGCGTCTTTGAGCTGTTCTTCTTCAATTGAGTATTTAGCGAGTAATTTCTTATAGTGTTTCTTGCTAAAGTGATCAAATGAATCAATAATGATCTTTTTGGCTAGAACAATTGCAGTGCTCTCTTCTTTTCGTTCGAGTTGTAAGATTAAGCACTCTTGAAGACTGGTAGCTCCAACTCCAGGAGGATCTAACTTGTGAATGTGTTTTTTTAAAATCTTTTTGAGTTCTTCCTCTGAGGTATAGATGTTTTCAGTGAAGGCTAAATCATCGACAATATCCAAAAGAGGTCTTCTGATATAACCACTTTCATCGATACATCCAACTAAAAATGAAGCGATGATATAGTTTTGGTCCTCTAAGAATTGATTTTGTAATTGGGCATGAAGGTATTCGTAAAAGGAAGTACCAGCAGCATAAGGTATATTGGTGTCCTCGTCGTCTGATGCATAATTGTTTGCCTGAAGTCGATAGTCTGGAATATCATCATCACTGAGATACTCATCGATATTAATATCTTCAGTATCGATATGTTCCGTTTCCTCTTCGTAGAGATCTTCATAAGGATCTTGAAATTCTTCAACTTCTTCCTTGCCACTTTCTAAAGCAGGATTTTCTTCAAGTTCTTCTTGTATGCGCTGTTCAAAACCTAAAGTAGATAACTGAATAAGTTTCATGAGCTGAATCTGTTGAGGAGACAGCTTTTGAGAAAGCTTATACTGAAGATACTGTTTTAACATAGGGTCAAGGATTCAATACCTTAAGTTACAAAATTTGCTTAAAATTCTGCGTTTTGTGGTGTTCTTGGAAAAGGAATTACATCTCTGATGTTCCCCATCCCTGTCGCAAATTGAACTAAACGCTCAAATCCAAGCCCAAATCCTGAGTGTACTGCAGATCCGTAACGTCTGAGGTCTAAGTACCACCAAAGTTCTTTTTCGTCGATGTCAAGTGCCTTAATACGCTCTTGGAGCACCTCTAAGCGCTCTTCACGTTGAGAACCTCCAACGATTTCACCAATACCAGGGAAGAGGATGTCCATAGCTCTAACCGTCTTGCCGTCTTCGTTCATACGCATATAGAAGGCCTTGATGTTGGCAGGGTAATCATAAAGAATTACCGGACAATTAAAGTGCTTTTCAACTAAGTAGCGTTCGTGTTCACTTTGAAGATCTGCTCCCCACTCTTCAATGATATAATCGAATTTCTTCTTTTTGTTAGGTTTAGAATTTCTAAGGATATCAATAGCCTCTGTATAAGAAACACGCTTAAAGTTGTTTTCAGTAACAAATTTTAACTTCTCAAGCAGTGTCATTTCTGAACGCTGAGCTTGTGGTTTTTGTTTCTCTTCATCATTAAAACGCTGGTCTAAAAATGCGAGATCCTCTTTGCAGTTTTCTAAAACATAACTGATGACACTTTTAATAAAGTCTTCGGCGAGATCCATATTGTCATTGAGATCAAAGAATGCCATTTCAGGTTCAATCATCCAGAACTCAGCAAGGTGTCTTGATGTATTCGAGTTTTCAGCTCTAAAAGTAGGCCCAAAAGTATAAACCTTACCAAGAGCCATAGCAAAAGTTTCAGCTTCTAATTGCCCCGATACTGTAAGGTTCGTTTCTTTGCCAAAGAAATCTTCTTTGTAATTGATCGATCCATCTTCGTTCAAAGGAGGGTTTTTTCCGTCAAGAGTTGTTACTCTAAACATTTCTCCTGCGCCTTCTGCATCTGATCCTGTAATAATAGGCGTGTGCACGTTGACAAAGCCATTTTGAGTAAAGTATTGGTGTACTGCAAAAGACAACGCAGCACGCACTCTCATAATGGCACTAAAAGTATTGGTACGCACTCTAAGGTGAGCCTTTTCTCTCAAAAACTCTAGAGAGTGTTTTTTAGGTTGAATCGGGTAGGTTTCAGGATCTGATTCTCCTAAGATTTCAATTGATGAAACTTGAATTTCAATCGCCTGTCCTTTTCCTTGACTCTCTTCAAGAGTTCCTTCTACAGCGATGGCAGCTCCTACACTTATTTTTTTAATAAGGGCTTCATCAGTAGCTTCGAAGTCGATAACACATTGTAAATTTGAAAGGGTAGAACCGTCATTTAAAGCGATAAATCGATTGCTTCTAAATGATTTAACCCATCCTTTTAGGCTTACTTTTGAGTGTACTACTCCTTCTGATAAAATGTTTTTGATGTTCGCTGTTTTCATATCAAAGATATCGTTGTATTTAACGAGCACAAAGATACTATTTTTATCTACTTATTCCTCGCTTGAACTGTCTTCTTCTGAATCATCCGGAAGAATATCAATTTGAGGTTCTTTAAGGGTTACCGTATTGGCAATACTTCGCTCTAGAGATAGTAGAAGTGAAGGTAAAAGAATCAAGTTTGAGAACATTGCTAAGAGTAGTGTAATAGAGACTAAAGAACCTAGAGCAATAGTTCCACCAAAACTTGAAATTGTAAATACTGAGAATCCAAAGAAGAGAACTATTGATGTATAAAACATACTGATTCCAGTTTCTCTTAGCGCTGCATAAACCGATGGTCTAATCACCCAATTGTTTTCAATGAGTTCTTGTCGGTATTTGGCCAAAAAGTGAATGGTGTCATCCACAGAGATCCCAAATGCAATACTGAACACTAAAATTGTTGAGGGCTTGATGGGAACTCCCACAAAACCCATGATACCAGCAGTAATAAGTAAGGGTAGTAAATTAGGAACCAATGATATGGCAATCATTCTAAAAGATCGAAACTGATAGGCCATAAATAGAGATATCAACAAGATAGCTAGAGAGAGTGAGATCACCAGATTGTTGACTAGGTATTTAGTTCCCTTTAAAAATAGCAATGCTTTTCCGGTGACATAGGTGGAATAACGTTCTTCAGGAAATAATTTTTCGATCCGTTTTAAAAGGTCCGATTCAATTTCTTCCATTCGATCCGTTTTGATATCTCTTATCGCTGTTGAAATTCTAAATTTTTGAGATAGACTATCCGTAAAACTACCCAATAAAGCTGCATCTCCTCCTGAATTATTGATGGTGCTCAAAAGGAAGTTGCGTTCCTGAGAAGTCGGTAATTGATAATATCTTCTAAGTCCTTTGTAATAGGCTTGTTTTGTGTATTTAATTAGATTGACAACAGATATTGGTTGTGCTAATTCAGGAGTTTCTTTAATAAAGTTCTGAAGCTCTTCTGCACGTTTGAGATTTCCAGCATTAAAGGCGCCATTTCTGCGCTTGGTATCAATGACGATTTCAATAGGCATAATGGCGTTGAATTCTTCCTCAAAGAATCTAATTTCATTTACAAAATCAGCATTCTTAGGCATATCTTCAATTGGAGAACCAGAAGTTTCAATATTGTAGATGCCAATAATACTCACCACCAAAGCGGTGATTGCAGTAATATAAACTGCAATTCGTTTTTCTCTTACGATTTTTTCCATCCAAAGAACTAAGCTATCAATCCATTTGTTTTCCAAATGTTTGAGGTGCTTTTCCTTTGGTTTTCCCATAAAACTATAGATGATAGGAATCACCAACAAGGAAAGGATAAAGATTCCTATAATGTTGATGGATGCGACGATACCAAACTCTTTTAAAAGTTTTGAATTAGTAAAGATAAAGGTTGCAAAACCTGAAGCGGTTGTCAGGTTGGTCATAAGTGTTGCATTACCAATTTTGGTAATGACACGTTGAAGTGATTTTGCTTGATTACCGTGATTCCTCACCTCATTTTGATATTTGTTGATCAAAAAGATACAGTTCGGAATACCAATAACAATAATCAGAGGAGGAATCAAAGCAGTTAATACCGTAATTTCGTATTCTAGAAGTCCCAAAATACCAAAGGCCCACATTACTCCGACACCAACAATACTCATCGAAATGATCGTAGCTCTATAACTTCTAAAAAAGAGGAAAAAGATAAGAGAGGTTACTAATAGAGCAGCTCCGATAAAAAGACCGATCTCACTGATAATACTCTCTGCATTCATGGTTCTGATATAGGGCATACCAGAAATGTGTAAATCGATATTTGTGTCTTCTTCAAACTGAGTTGTGATTCGATTTAAATCTTCCAGAATAAAAGCCTTGCGAACGGATGTGTTTAAGATATCATCGTCGATATAGATAAGCGATCGAACAGTTCTTGTTTCTCTGTTATAGAGCAGTTTTTCATAGAAAGGCTGATAGTCAATCAGCGTTCTTAAATCCCGATCTAATTGTTCTTGAGAGCTGTATTCATCTTTGAAAATGATTTCTAATTCAAAGCGATTTTCAGTTCTATTGCGAACAAGTTCTTCGACATTTTCAGTAGAAATGACATTTTTAACCTCAGGCATGGCTCTCAACTGTTTGCTGAGTCGTTGCCAACGATTAAACTTTTCGAGTTCAAATAAAGCAGAGTCCTTAACGGCAATAGCGATGATATTCTCTTGTCCTCCAAATTCCTCAACAAATTCATTGAAGATGATGTTCTCAATATGATCGTCAGGCAGAAGATTCGCTTCCGTATTAGAAAAGCGCATATACTTCCACTGAGTCGACAAAAACAATGTGAAACCGACAATTAGAATTAAAATTCCAATTCTATTTCTGAGAATGATACGGGCTAAATGATCCCAGAACCCCTTATAGCTTTTTGAGCTCATTAAACTTTCATTATCTCTGCTTCTTTGTGCTGATAGGTTTCATCAATTTTAGCGATGAATTTGTTTGTGAGTTCCTGTACGGAAGCCTCAGCATCTTTTAAGAAATCTTCGGTTAGGTCTAAAGCTTTGAGTTCTTTCATGGCATCGTGACGAACGGAACGAATTCCTACTTTAGCGTCTTCTGCTTCAGATTTAGCAAGTTTTGAAAGATCTCTTCTTCGTTCCTCTGTCAATGGAGGAACGTTTATGATAATAAGATCACCATTATTCATAGGATTAAAACCTAAGTTCGCTTGAAGAATTGCTTTTTCGATTTCACCTAATAATCCTTTTTCCCATGGTTGAACAGAGATGGTTCTGGCATCTGGAGTGTTGATATTAGATACCTGTGAAAGAGGAGTTTGAGAACCGTAGTAATCTACCATAACGCTAGATAACATTGATGGATTTGCTTTTCCGGCTCTAATTTTAATAAATGCTTTTTCTAGATGAGTGATGGCCTTATTCATGCTTTCTCTACTACTATCTAAAACAAATTGAATTTCTTCTTCCATGAGTTGATGTTTAGTTTATAAATTAACAACGGTTCCAATATTCTCTCCAGAGAGGAGTTTGATTAAATTTCCTTTGGTATTCATATCGAAAACGACAATTGGTAGTTCGTTTTCTTGACTGAGTGTAAATGCTGTAGTATCCATCACCTTAAGCCCTTTAGTTAAGACATCATTAAAACTGATGGTGTCAAATTTAGTGGCATTCTTATCTTTTTCTGGATCAGAAGTGTAAATACCATCCACGCGAGTTCCCTTGAGAATGACATCGGCCTCGATTTCAATAGCTCTAAGTACTGCTGCTGAGTCTGTTGTAAAGTAGGGATTACCAGTACCACCTCCAAAAATAACGACTCTACCTTTTTCTAAATGACGAATCGCTCTTCTTCGAATAAAAGGCTCCGCAACTTCATTGATTTTAATGGCTGTTTGTAATCTTGTTTGTACTTCAATATTCTCTAAGGCCGATTGTAATGCTAATCCATTGATGATGGTTGCGAGCATTCCCATATGATCTCCTTGAACGCGATCCATTCCATTATTTGCTCCAGTAAGTCCTCTAAAGATATTACCTCCTCCAATAACAATGGCAACTTCAACACCTTTTTCAACTACTTCCTTGATCTCCTGAGCATATTCTGCCAGTCGGTTTGCATCGATTCCGTATTGTTGTTCACCCATTAGGGCTTCTCCAGATAATTTGAGTAAGATTCTTTTGTAAGACATGCCTTGAGAATTGTTTTGACAAAATTAATTAAAAAAAGCCGTTTTTACGAAGAAAAACGGCTTTTAGATATGATTGTAATTTTAAGCTTAACCTAAAGCAATTCTTACAAAAGAAGTTACTTTTAAGTCTTTGTCAAATGATTGAACATATTGAGCTACGCTTAACTTGCTATCTTTGATGAAATCTTGGTTCACTAAAGTGTTGTCTTTGAAGAAACGACCTAATTTACCTTGAGCAATTTTATCTAACATTGCTTCTGGTTTTCCTTCTTGACGTAATTGATCTTTAGCGATCTCAATTTCTTTGTCGATTACTGATTGATCAACACCATCTTGATCAAGAGCAACTGGATTCATTGCAGCAGCTTGCATTGCAACATCTTTAGCAGCAACTTCAGCTCCTTCAACGCTAGCAGAAAGACCTACTAATGTAGCGATCTTGTTTCCAGCATGGATATATCCACCTACAAATGCAGCATCTAATCTATCAAATCCACCGATTTCGATTTTTTCACCGATAACACCAGTTTGTTCGATTAATTTTTCAGCTACAGTAATACCACCTAAGTCACTAGCTAATAATTCTTCTTTAGTAGCACATGAAAGTGCTAATTCAGCAATTGTATTAGCGAGTTGAACAAATGAATCGTTCTTTGCTACGAAATCTGTTTCACAGTTTAAAGAAATGATGACACCTGAAGTTTTGTCATTGTTGATTTTAGCAATAGCAGCACCTTCAGATGATTCTCTATCAGCTCTATTATCAGCAACTTTTTGTCCTTTTTTTCTTAGTGCTTCAATTGCTTTGTCAAAATCACCATCAGTTTCAACTAAGGCTTTTTTGCAATCCATCATACCAGCACCAGTGGCTTGTCTTAATTTATTTACTTCTGCAGCAGTTATTTTTCCCATTTTATGGAGTATTATAGGTTTATGATTAACTTAAGGCTTCGATTAAATCTGACTTCTTCATTGTAGAAATCCCACTAACTCCTTTTTCTTTAGCAAGCTCTTTTAATTCAGCGACAGTTTTGTCGTTTAAATCATCAGATGCTTCTTCTTTAGCAGGAGCAGCTTCTTTAACTGGAGCAACAGTTTCTTCTGCTACTGTAGTTTCTTCATCATCTTGAGCACCAGATTCTTTGTCAGCTTTTCTTTCACTTAATCCTTCTTGGATCGCTTCAGCAACAAATCCTAAGATAGAATTGATTGATTTAGAAGCATCGTCATTTGAAGGAATGATATAATCGATAGGTTTTGGATCAGAGTTGGTATCCACCATCGCAAAAATAGGGATGTTCAATTTTTGAGCCTCTTTTACAGCGATGTGTTCTCTCATGGTATCCACGATAAAGATCGCACCTGGAAGACGAGTCATATCAGAGATAGATCCTAAGTTCTTTTCTAATTTCGCTCTTAAACGATCTACTTGTAAACGCTCTTTCTTAGAAAGGGTGTTGAAAGTACCGTCTTTTTTCATACGATCGATAGCAGCCATTTTCTTAACAGCTTTACGAATCGTAACAAAGTTAGTCAACATACCACCTGGCCATCTTTCAGTGATGTAAGGCATGTTTACAGATCCTGCTTTTTCAGCAACGATATCCTTAGCTTGTTTTTTAGTTGCAACAAAAAGTACTTTTCTTCCAGAAGCAGCAATTTTCTTTAATGCTTCTTGAGCCTCTTCTAACTTTGCAGCAGTTTTGTAAAGGTTGATTACGTGAATCCCATTACGCTCCATGTAGATGTAAGGAGCCATGTTTGGATTCCATTTTCTGGTAAGGTGACCGAAGTGTACTCCAGCCTCTAATAAATCTTTTACTTCAATTTTCTTTGCCATTTTTTACTTAGTTTACGTTCTTTTTACATTTTTTAATTAGCAATACCTTTTTTGAGCGGTACTCGTATAAGGTATTTAGATGCTAAACTAGTTTCTGGAACTATTCCAGATAACAACTTATTCAGGTTGTCCTAATAGGACGTGTTAATGAACAACATAGGGGGTAAAAACCCCCTACCAATCTTAAAACGATATTAACGTTTAGAGAACTGGAATTTCTTACGAGCTTTCTTCTGACCGAATTTCTTACGTTCCACCATTCTTGGGTCTCTTGTAAGTAATCCTTCAGGCTTTAAAGCAGCTCTATTTTCTTCGTTGATTTCACACAAGGCTCTAGAGATCGCTAAGCGAACTGCCTCAGCTTGTCCTGTGATACCACCACCAAATACATTTACTTTTACATCGTAAGACCCTTCAGTCTCAGTAAGTGCAAACGGTTGGTTAATTTTGTATTGTAAGGTTGCAGTAGTGAAGTAATCTGCTACGTCTTTTTTGTTGATAGTGATGTTTCCTTTTCCTTCTGAAAGGTATACACGAGCAACAGCTGTTTTTCTTCTACCGATTTTGTGAACTACTCCCATTACCTAAAATCTTTTAAATTAATTACTGTAGGTTTTTGTGCTTCTTGACCGTGCTCAGCTCCAGCGTAAACTTTTAAGTTTCTGTAAATAGCAGAACCTAATTTGTTTTTTGGTAACATTCCTTTTACCGCTTTTTCAACTAAACCAATTGGATTCTTCTCCATTAATTCAGTAGCAGTTAACGAACGTTGACCACCTGGATATCCAGTGTGACGGATATAGGTCTTATTTTGCATTTTGGTTCCTGTAAGTTGAACCTTCTCTGCATTTATAACAATAACGTTATCACCACAATCTACATGAGGTGTAAAGTTTGGCTTGTTTTTTCCTCTAAGGATGATTGCAACTTTAGATGCTAATCTTCCTAATGTTTCTCCTTCGGCATCAACTAACACCCACTGCTTTTCAACGGTGTTTTTATTGGCAGAAACTGTCTTGTAACTTAATGTGTCCACACTGATTAATTTATATATTAAACACGATTTCCCTATAAACGGGGTGCAAATGTAAGTATATTTGTTTGAATACCAAATGTGTTTTTAGGAAAAAATAAAAAAAATTGCTCAAAAAGTTTTCTCTTTAACTATTCCTCTTAGTGAGCTTGAAGCCAATTGTCTCCATAACCCATATCGACAATCAGTGGAACAGAAAGTTTAAAGGCATTTTCCATTTCCTTTTTAATCAGTGGAGCAAGGGTATCTCGCTCTTCTTTATGCATATCAAAAACCAATTCATCGTGAACTTGAAGAAGCATCTTCGTTTTGTAGTTTCCTTCCTCTAATAATTTGTGAATCTGAATCATTGCAATTTTAATAATATCAGCAGCTGAACCCTGGATAGGGGCATTGATAGCATTACGCTCTGCTGCACCTCTTACAATTGCATTGTTGTTATTGATGTCTTTTAAATAACGTCTTCTTCCTAGTACGGTACTAACATATCCGTGATCTCTTGCGAAATTGACCTGATTGTTCATATAGGCTCTGAGTTTTGGATAGGTCTGGTAATAAGTGTCGATCAGTTCTTTTGCTTCACTTCTGCTCAGCTCAGTTTGATTGGAGAGCCCAAATGCAGAAACTCCATAGATGATACCAAAATTAACCGTCTTAGCGTTGGAACGCTGCTCTCTGGTTACCTCCTCAATTGGAATCCCAAATACCTGTGCAGCAGTTGATGCGTGAATATCTTCTCCCCTTTGAAAGGATTCAATCATAGTCGTCTCTTCAGAAAGGGCAGCGATGATTCTAAGTTCTATTTGAGAGTAATCGGCAGCCATAAGGATGAAGTCCTCATTTCTAGGAATGAAGGCCTTGCGAATCTGTCTACCTCGTTCGGTTCGAATAGGAATATTTTGGAGGTTTGGATTAATAGAACTCAATCGACCAGTAGCTGCTACAGTTTGAGAGTACTCTGTGTGAACTCTATTGGTTTTAGGATTGATTTGCTCTGGCAGTGCATCTACATAGGTGCTCTTTAGTTTAGATAATCCTCTATATTCTATAACATTAGAGACGATCTCGTGATCTTTTGCGAGAAAGGAGAGGACATCTTCTGCGGTAGAATACTGACCCGTTTTGGTCTTTTTGGGTTTGTCGACTAAATTGAGTTTTTCGAATAGGATATCACCTAATTGTTTAGGAGAACTGATATTAAATTCTTCACCTGCTAACTCGTATATTTTTTTCTCTAGATTTAAAATATCTTGATTGAGGTCTTCTTTTAAGTTGTTTAAAAAGTCAACATCCAAATTGATGCCCTCAATTTCCATTGAAGACAACACCATAAGTAGTGGTAATTCAATATCATTGTAGAGCTTAAGAGTATCGGCTTCCTTTAATTCTGTTTGAAAATGTTCAGAAAGTTGTAAGCTTAAATCTGCCAATTCGCAACAATAGGTGGTCTGCTTTTCAATAGGAGATTCGCTTATAGTGATTTTCGAACGCCCCTTTCCTATAAGATCTTCTAAACTCATAGGGCTGTAATTTAAATAGGTTTCACTCAAGACTGTTAGGTCGTGTCTCATATCGGGGTTGACCAAATAATGAGCAAGTGAACTGTCGAATATCGGAGCAGCTAATTTGAGTTGATAATTGTGTAAATGTTTTGCATCCGCTTTGAGTTGGTGACCTAACTTTACTATGGAAGTATCTAAAAAGAAGTTCTTCAGATAACTGAGTTTTTTTTCAGCTTGAACTCGATCTTTATCAATAGGGATGTAGTAGCCTTTGTGAGCTTCCCAAGAAAAGGATATTCCGATGAGATTTGCTTGAAGGGGGTCAGGATGATCACTCAAACAAGCAAAAGCTACCTTTTGTTGTTTTGACAATTTATCTACGAATAATTCTAATGCAAACTCACTGTCGATCAATTGATATAGATGTGCGCTGTCAACTGCACTTTTGCGACTGCTGAATACTTCTGTTTCAGCAGTAGCATTTCCCGCAGAATCAAAAAGCGAAAATTGTCCAGCTCCAGCTGAAGTAGCTTTTGTTTCGATTGGCTTTGATTCAATTGACGATTCCGAGACAGAAGATTCTGATTCTGAAGATTTATAGAAGAGTTTTAAGAACTGTTCTGTGAGTCTTCTAAATTCTAACTCTTCGAAGATTTCTTGAACCTTTTGACTGTCAGGCTCTGATAGTTCGAATGATTTCTCATCAAAAGTCACATCGCAATTCAGATTGATGGTCGCCAATTCTTTAGAGAGGAGACCTAATTCTTTGTTTTCCTCAATGCGTTCTTTCATTTTTCCTTTGAGCTCATGAGTGTTAGCTAAAAGGCCTTCCATAGAACCGTAGGTTTCAATGAATTTCTTTGCGGTCTTATCTCCAACTCCAGGAAGTCCAGGGATGTTATCACTAGCATCTCCCATCATCCCTAAATAATCGATCACCTGCTCAGGTGTTTGAACCCCAAAACGGTTTTGTACCTCAGGGATTCCCCAAATTTCAATTCCATTTCCCATTCGAGCTGGGCGATACATAAATATGTTTTCAGAAACCAATTGACCAAAGTCTTTATCTGGTGTCACCATAAAGACTTCGTAGTTTTCTTTTTCAGCCTGTTTTGCTAATGTTCCTATAAGGTCATCAGCTTCCATCCCTTCTTGTTCAATAATTGGAATATTCATTCCCTCGAGTATTTGATGAATATAGGGAACGGCAATTTTTATTGCATCAGGAGTTGCAGCTCTATTAGCCTTGTATTCAGGAAAAATGGCAATACGTTCACTACTTCCTCCTTTGTCAAAACAAACTGCTAAATGATCTGGTTTTTCCCTTTTAATGACATCAAAAAGCGAATTCATAAACCCCAATATAGCTGAGGTATCCATTCCTTTTGAATTGATTCTTGGGTTTTTTATAAGTGCGTAGTATCCTCTAAAAATAAGTGCGTAGGCATCTACGAGAAAAAGTCTTTTTTTGTCTGACATATCGATAAGCTATTGGGGTAAAACTACAAAGAATTGAGTTTTATACGAAAGATATGGAGACTTAAATTTAACTGTTTAAATAGGAATCTGATTTAATCTCTACTTGGCCTTCTTTGGTGTATTTACTATAACTAAATCCTTGATGGAGGCAGTAACAACCAACTTCACCTGCTTTGTTAATGGCTAAATAGCCAATTTGAAAGTCTTTGTAGTTGGTGTTTTTTGCAACAATTCTACGAATGGCTTCTTCACATGCTTCTTGTGGGCTATATCCTTGTCGCATCAATTCTACAATTAAAAAGCTTCCAACTGTTTTTAAAACGAGTTCGCCCATACCCGTAGCAGTGGCACCTCCGACTTCATCATCTATAAATAGACCTGATCCAATGATTGGAGAATCTCCAACTCTACCAGCCATTTTGTAAGCCATACCAGAGGTGGTGCAAGCTCCTGAAATTCTACCTTGTTTGTCGATGGCGAGCATTCCAATGGTATCGTGATTTTCAATATTGATGATGGGTTTATATTTGGACTCTTTTTTCCATTCAATCCACTCGTTTTTTGACTTTTCAGTCAGTAAATCAACCTTTTTAAAACCCTTCTCATATGCAAATTGTTCAGCACCTTTACCAGCTAAAATAACATGTGGAGTGTCTTCCATTACCTTTCTAGCTACCGATACAGGGTGTTCAATGTTTTGAAGATAAACTACAGATCCAGCATTTCCTGTATGATCCATAATACAGGCATCTAAGGTGACATTCCCTTCTCGATCAGGACGACCACCCTTACCTACAGATTGGTTTTTAATATCAGATTCTTCCATCATGACACCTTGTTCAACGGCATCTAGAGCTAATCCATCTGCTTCTAAAACCTCCCATGCTTTAGCAGTTGCATTAGGACAATTCCAAGTACAGATAACAATAGGTATGTTTTTGGTAGAAAAAGTCTTTTGTAACGTTTTTTCAACGCGATCATTAGCTAAAAGGGGAGTGGCTGCTAAACTAGCAGCACTTAATCCCGCTTTTTGTATAAAATTTCTTCTTTTCATTTGAGGATTATTTAATTGCAAGATAGTGTTTCTGCATTAAAAATACTTAACCCTCTCGACAAAGAATAGATCCTATTTAGGTCCTTTGTTGGACAATGTGTTACTAATCAATTTAATTATTGCAATTAATTCAATTACAAGACCAAGCCATACTAAATAATCTGAGTTATCAATTTTCAGTATTTTTAATAAAGCCCCAATGGTAACGATGGCAAAACCTAAAATAAGTAAAGTAAATTTGTTTGTTTTCATATTATAAAAGTTAGGGGTTATTCGGTTATTTCACAACTACATAGAATGATTATAAGTACGTGTATGCTAGGATTAGTATAGTATGCTAAAGTTGAAACAAGATCGGAACAAAATTCATCGGTCTCTCGTTCTACACATTCTGAAATTGTCTCATTAGCGTTAGCTTGACAAATATTTAAACGATTACTCATTGAATATTTATCGGTTATAGGACGTCCATCCAAATAGTTTATCTCAATTTCTGTCATTGTTAAAAGGTTTTTTATTTGTAAACTTCCATTGAGATCTTTGTCCAGAATTGAGTTGATACGCAATAGTTTTTTTGTTTGATTATTAATCTCTTTTTTAACTATGTACTCATTTAAATTCAAATAGTTTCTGTAGATCGTATAAATTTCTTTTGAACCCCTATCAATGTATTTGTCAAATTCGATAAAATTCGAGTCAACATCAGATTTGTTATTATTTTGATTTATGGAGCTTAATCCAAGCTTGTTCTCAATTAATAATTGGTCATCTGATAGTGCAAATGAATTATTCGTGTCTGTTTTGTCACAAGATGTTAATAGGATAATATATACAAAGAGTACTGATTTAATTAGCGTTTTCATTTTATTGATATTAATTCACCATTACTTTGATCTCGAGAATGGTTTAGTCGAGTTCTCAAGATTTGGGGGTTAATGATCATTGAGGCAAAGCTTTGAAATAATGATGGAAGAATAAAATGAATTCGATGAACGACCTAATTTTATCTTTAAACTGCATTTCATTACATTTGAATTATGATAGTAGAAGTTTGTGCAAGTAGTTTAAAATCAGCTTTGATAGCTCAAAGTGCTGGTGTGGATCGTTTAGAATTGTGTACTGCCTTGGGAGTAGGTGGATTGACTCCTTCATATGGTTTGTTGAAAAGTGTAAAAGAGCAAATTCATATTCCAGTACATGTGTTGATTCGTCCAAGAATGGGTGATTTTACCTATAATGATCACGAGTTTCAAATGATGCTTGATGATATTGAGATAGTTAAATCAATGGGATTTGAAGGTGTGGTTTCAGGAGTCTTAAATCAAGATTTTACTATAGATATAAATCGAACAAAAGAGTTGAAAAATGCTGCATCAGGAATGACTTTTACCTTTCACAGAGCATTTGATTGGGTTCCAAATCCAGAACAATCATTAAAAGAATTAGAAGTTTTAGGAGTAGATATTCTTTTAAGTTCAGGACAAAAGTCTAAGGCTATAGACGGAATATCATTATTAGAACGTTTGCAATTACAAACCAACTCAATAGTTATTATGCCTGGATCTGGTGTTAATGATTCTACAGTCACTCAATTTGAGCAAACAGGTTTTAAGGCTGTTCATCTTTCAGGAGTGGTGGCAGAACACAAAATAGGTCTAACTGATAAAATTGCGATGAACTCTTCAAGTATGCTCTTGGAAGAGAATTCTTACGAGACTTCAGCAATTGTTTTAAAAAGACTTCAAAAAGCTTTAGGAAAATCTTAAGACTATAATTTTTTAAAGCAATTACCTTTGCAAAAAAAAAATAATCAATGCGTTGGATTCTCTTTCTAGTCTTTTATCTTTTACTGGGTTGGTATGCCTTTCAGGCATTTAGGACAGTATATTCAAAATTACCATTACTAATAGGTATCGGAATTGTCTGGGGCTTAGTAATTTTAAATCTCTTTTATCAATTTGTTTGGAGAGCTGATCTAAACAATGTGCTTACACCTCCAAAGATGTACGCCATGGGCTTTGTGATGGCAATGATTGTTTTTAAACTTTTAGTTGTTGCAATTTTGTTTTCTGAAGATATTTACAGATCTATTCATTGGACAGTTGTAAAGCTGTTTTCATCTAATACAGCCTCGGTGCCTTCGAGAAGAAAGTTTATTTCACTTATTGCACTTGGTATTGCTTCGCTTCCATTTGGTGCATTGCTCTACGGTATGTACAAAGGAAAATATAACTATAAGGTATTGGAA
>Ga0255784_10000736_pt1 | contig 26822 bp, 27 predicted proteins | sample 101ome_14_FD_179982 | JGI IMG/M metagenome (GOLD analysis project Ga0255784, IMG submission 179982) | Coastal salt marsh microbial communities from the Groves Creek Marsh, Skidaway Island, Georgia - 101403AT metaG (version 2) | ecosystem: Environmental > Aquatic > Marine > Intertidal zone >...
ACTTACTAGATACTATTGGTATGCCTGAAACTGAATACTCAGCTTTTATGAAGTACAAAGAGATGAAAGACAAATATGATTACATGCAAGGTTTTGATGTAACTTCAGATCATAATATTGCAATGACGATGGCTGTCTTCTCAGCATTTACTGAAGGACTTCAACTTTTTGCAAGTTTTGCAATTTTATTAAACTTTCCAAGGTTTAACAAAATGAAAGGCATGGGACAGATTGTTACCTGGTCCGTTCGTGATGAAACTTTGCATTGCAATTCTATGATCAGATTGTTTAGAGAATTTGTTAAAGAAAAACCTGAAATTTGGAATGACAAATTAAAAAAAGAAATCGTTGATGCATGCAAGACTATCGTTAAACATGAAGATGCTTTTATAGATTTAGCTTTTCAGATGGGACCGATGCAAGGTTTAACTGCTGAAGAGGTTAAACAGTATATACGATTTATCGGTAATAGAAGATTAGAGCAATTAGGTTTAGAACCTATCTATGACATTAAAAAGAATCCACTGACTTGGCTAGATACCATGCTGAATGCTGTAGAACATATGAACTTCTTTGAAGGAAGAGCTACTGAATATTCTAAAGCATCAACTAAAGGTACTTGGGCTGAAGCTTTTAATTAAGTCTATCTTTGATTTAAAAGTATAACTTCTCTGTGATCGGAACCACTGTATTTTGAAAGCGGTCTAATAAGTTTGTTAGCAGTATGTTGTTCCATGATGTGAGCAGACCAGCCTGTAATTCTTGCCATGACAAAGATTGGAGTAAAGAAATCAGTATCAATACCAATCATGTGATAAGTTGGACCACATGGATAGTCGACGTTCGGGTGAATATTTTTTCTATCCAACATAACCTTTGCCAAAGTTTCATAAATATTAATTAGATCATCTCTTTTTTTAATTTTTGCAACTTGGTACATATATTTCTGCATTGTTGGTACTCTAGAGTCTCCACTTTTGTAAACTCTATGACCAAAGCCCATAATCACTCTTTTAGTATCAATAGCATTTTCAATCCATTGTTTCGCCTTTTCTGGTTTTTTTATTTCTTTAAACATGTACATCACGGCTTCATTCGCGCCACCGTGAAGAGGACCTTTAAGACTCGCAATTGCACCAGTAATTGCTCCATGCAAATCAGAAAGACTGCTGGTGATAGTTCTGGCCGTAAAAGTTGACACATTAAAACTATGTTCCGCATATAAAATCATCGAGACATCAAAAGCTTTAACAATTTCCTTTTCAGGAACTTTTCCAAGCATCATTTTTAGAAAGTTCTCTGAATATGAAAGTTTTTTATCTGGACTAATGATTGATTTTCCTTTTCTAACTCTAAAATAAGCAGCTACGGCAGTTGGTGCGGCAGCGAACACTCTCAAAGCTTTACGCAAATTAGCCTCAGGTGAATTATCTTTCGTATCTTTATCCTCCAAAGCCATTAAACTTACAACAGTTCTAATCACATCCATTGGATGAGCTTTTTTAGGCATTCTTTTAATATCTTGCAAAATTGCTTTAGATAATTTTCTTTGAGATCTTTCTTCTTTAATAAATTTTTTTAATTGGTTTTTATCTGGTAATTCACCATGAAGCACCAAATAGGCAACTTCTTCAAAATCACATTTGTCACAGAGTTCTTGAACAGTATATCCACGATAGGTAAGCGAATTGATCTCAGGCATGACCTGAGAAATAGTAGTTTCATCAACCACTATACCAACTAAACCTTTTTTTATGTCTTCTTCGTTACTCATTATTCATGTCCCTCAGTTGAAAAATCAGTAATTTTTTTATCTGGGGTATTATATTTCTCATACTCAACTAATTCATACAACCTTTTTCTAGTTTGCATTTTATCTATAATACTGTTCTGATCGCCTTGATTATATATAGTTTTTAAACCATCTTCTACGCTTTTCATCGCAAGTCTTTGTGTTGTCACTGGATAAATAACTAAATTATAACCTAAGTCCTCTAATTGTTTTTTAGTTAATAATTTAGATTTTCCAAATTCAGTCATATTAGCTAATAAATATCCTTTAGTTATTTTACGAATTTTTTCAAATTCTTTTTCATCTTTCATTGCCTCAGGAAATATCATGTCTGCTCCTGCTTCTTCATAAGCTTTAATACGCTCAATTGTCTTATCAATTCCTTCAACAGCGTTAGCATCAGTTCGCGCAATAATTAAAAGATTATTATCTTTCCTAGCCTTTACACACTCCTTAATCTTTTTGACCATTTCATCTTTAGAAACTAATTCTTTATTATCTAAGTGGCCACAACGCTTTTCAGCAATTTGATCTTCTAAATGAAAACCAGCTAAACCTTTTCTTTCAAAAATTTCAGTAGTTAAAGCGCAATTATTAAAACCAGTATCAATATCAACTATTGTGGGGAGATCAGTTACTCTTGTAATAAGTTCAGAACGATTACTGACATATTCTAAGGTTGTTAAACCAATATCAGGGATTCCCATGTCGTTCGACATCACACCACCAGAAATATAAACTCCGTCAAAACCAATCTCAGCAATTAATTTTGCGCATAGCGGATTATAGGCACCCGGAAACCTTAATAATTTTTTTGTCTTAAGAGCATTTCTTAAATCTAGTCTTTTTTCCTGAGCTGTTTTTTTAGTAAAATGCATTGGACATTTTATAGATTAGTAATGCCAATAAATCAAAACAAAATGAAATAATTAAATATTTATAGGTATTTACTAACTATTTTTTCAAAACCTAAAAAGTTCTTTATAAGATGATCGTGTTTTATCTCATTAACTTTTTTGGAAGTATAACCATCTTCAATTAATACAAATGGTACTTTAGCGTTGTAGGCTGCCATTGAGTCTATTTCACTGTCACCCACCATAATAGTTTTGTTAAGATCACCATCAATGATTTCTAAAATATTAGTAATGTGCCTACCATCAGGTTTGTGAAAATTAAAAGTGTCGTGACCAGCAATGTATTCGAAATAATCAAATAATTTAATTTTTTTTAACAAGTTCACTGCAAGTCTTTCAGTTTTATTAGTGCAAACTGCTAAAGACACCTGGTTATTAGCAGCCCATTTAAAAAAATCAATTGCTCCCTTTATGGGTTTGCTTTCATTAGCAATGTTATTGCTATAATAGTCTAAAAATTCTTTTAACATAATTTCTGGCGTAATTTTTTCAGATCGTAATCTTTCAGCACCTATAGACTCGTCCATCATTGCTGCAGCACCTCGACCCGCGAGATATTTAATTTCATCAACTTTTCTTTCTTTGTAACCAAATTTTCGCATGACATGATTGTGCGCGCCAATTAAATCTGGTGCAGTGTCCACAATAGTTCCATCTAAATCGAAAATAACAGTAAATTTTTGAGTCATTTTGTAAGTTTTAAAAAGTAATATTTTGTGATTATTAAATTTCAAGTATTAATGTAAAGAGAATTTTTTATGAACACAATTAAAAAAAATAAAAAATTACCTTTAACCCAAGCTGCTCTCAGGAGAAAAGCGATTAATGCAGGAGTAAAATTTATTGCAGAGCAGACTGTTTTTATTTCAGAAGATACAAAATTTGGAAAAAATGTTCTGATTGAACCTTATGTGGTGATTGCTTCAAAAGTAAGTGTTGGCAATAATGTTACTATTAAATCTTTTTCTCATCTGGAAGGATCTAAGATCGGCAACAATGTTGTTATTGGACCATATGCCAGATTACGACCCGGAACCAAAATTAACAATGATGTCAAAATTGGAAATTTTGTTGAGGTTAAAAATTCTAAAATAGATAAAAATTCTAAAGTAAACCATTTATCATATATTGGTGATGCAACGATTGGTAATTCAACTAATATTGGTGCTGGAACTATTACTTGTAATTATGATGGAAGAAAAAAGTCTAAAACTAAAATCGGTAATAAAGTGTTTGTGGGATCAAATAGTTCTTTAGTAGCTCCTTTAAAAATAGATTCTAACGCAGTTATTGGCGCAGGGTCTACTATCACCAAAAATGTTAAAAAAAACGCTTTAGCATTAGAACGGAATGCACAAGTTGAAATTAAAAATTATAAGAGGAAAAAATAATGTGTGGAATTGTTGGTATAACTAGTTCAAGAAATGTCTCCACTTCTATTTTAAGTTCTTTAAAAAAGTTAGAATACAGAGGCTACGACTCTGCAGGCATGTCTACTTTAGAAAATGGAATTATTAATGAAGTTAAATGTTTAGGAAGAGTAGAGGAATTAGAAAAAAATTTTTTAAAGACAAAATCTCAAGGACAAGTTGGTATTGGGCATGTGCGTTGGGCTACTCATGGTATACCAAGTACAGTTAATGCACATCCTCATTCATCTGAAAAAGTTTCAGTAGTACATAATGGTATTATTGAAAATTCTACTATTTTAAAAAAACTATTAATAAAAAAAGGGCACAAGTTTAAATCTCAAACAGATACAGAAGTTATCGTACATTTAATAACTGATTACTTAAAGCGAAATGATTTAAAAACTTCAATTATTAAAATGCTTAGGAGACTTCATGGTAGTTTTGCTTTAGGCATTATCTTTCAGGATAATCCAGATTTAATTGTTGGTGCAAGAAGAGGTTCGCCCTTAGCCGTTGGTTATGGTCCTAATGAAAATTATTTAGGTTCAGACTCTTATGCACTTAAATCAATGACAAATAAAATAACTTATTTAGAGGATAATGAATTTTGTATTATCAAAAAAGACGAAGTCGAATTTTATGATGCTGAAGGTAAAAAAGTTAATAAAAAAATATTAGAGTTATCTAAAGATGATCAAAATTATGATAAAGGGGATTATAAACATTTCATGGCTAAAGAAATTGATGAGCAGCCAACGACCATTAAGAATTGCGTCAATGAATATATTGATAAGGTAAATAATACGATTAATATTTTTAATTTTCCTTGGAAGAGAGATGATATTAATTCAATTCTTTTAATTGGTTGTGGTACTGCTTACCATTCTTGTTTAATGGCTAAATATTGGTTGGAACAGTTTACGTCAGTGGATGTTAATGTAGATATTGCTTCTGAATTTAGATACCGAAAAAATAGATTTAAAAAGGATTGTCTTTATATCTTTGTTTCACAATCCGGAGAAACAGCCGATACTTATGCTGCTCTTGACTTATGTAATAAAAATAAAATGAAGACTTGCAGCATTGTCAATGTTGTAGAAAGCTCTATCGCTAGAGATTCAAATTTTGTTTTGCCTATTCATTGCGGTACTGAGATTGGTGTAGCTTCAACGAAAGCATTCCTTGGGCAAATGCTAGTTTTATATATCTTAACTCTAAAACTTGCTTATGAACGAAAAGATATTGATAAAAAGACCTATAATGTCAAAATTAAAGCTCTACTTAATCTTGCTAAACAAGCAAAAGAAACCTTATTAACCGAAGATAAAATTCAAAAAATATGTAGTAACTTTTCTGATGCTAAAGGTTCAATGTTTTTAGGCAGAGGTTATTCTTTTCCAATTGCTTTGGAAGGTGCTTTAAAACTTAAAGAATTAGCTTATGTGCATGCTGAAGGTTATCCAGCGGGTGAAATGAAACATGGTCCACTTGCTTTGATTGAAGAGGGGATGCCTGTAGTAGTGTTAGCACCAAGAGATGATTATTATAAAAAAACTATTTCTAATATGCAGGAAGTTATTGCGAGAGGAGCAAGAGTTCTGCTCATCACTAATAAAAGCAAAGATGAAGTTTTTTCTGAAAATATTTGGGAGTCAATTGAAGTAGAAAGCACTACTGATGATTTATTGCCTTTTCTCTTAACTATCCCTTTACAAAAATTAGCTTACTACGCTGCTTTAAATAAAGGCTATGATATCGATAAACCTAGAAATTTAGCTAAATCAGTTACTGTAGAGTAATAAATTAATTGAATAGTTTGAGTCATTAAACTATATATATCTCAGGTTGAATATGAAAAAGTGGACATTAAATAGTTGGAAAAAATTTCCAGCAAAACACATTCCTGAATATCAGGACCAGGACGAATTAAATGCTGTACTAGATAAGGTCAGTAAATTTCCTCCACTGGTTTTTGCTGGAGAGTCTAGAAATTTAAAACAAGAACTTGCTAAAGTTGCTGAAGGCAAGGCTTTTCTTTTACAGGGTGGTGATTGTGCTGAGAGTTTTGCAGAGTTTCATCCAGATAATATTCGAGATACTTTTAAAGTTATTTTACAGATGGCTTTAGTTTTAACTGCCTCTGCTACCACACCGGTTGTTAAAATTGGAAGAATAGCTGGACAGTTTTCCAAACCTCGCAGTGCACCAACGGAAACCAAAGATGGTAAAACTTTACCGAGTTACCTTGGTGACAATATTAATGGGATGGAATTTTCTGAGAAAGCAAGAGTACCAGATGCAAAAAGATTATTTAGAGCATACTCACAATCGGCTTCGACCCTAAACTTACTTCGGGCATTTTCTCAAGGGGGTTACGCCGATTTAAGACAAGTACATCAATGGAATTTAGGTTTCGTCACTAAAAGCGATCAAGGAAAAAAATATAAAGCAATTGAAGATAAAATTTCAGATGCCTTAGAATTCATGGATGCTTGTGGAATTACACCAGAGCATAATCGAAGATTAAGAACAGTTAATTTTTATACTTCCCATGAAGCTCTGCTTCTACCTTTCGAGGAAAGTATGACGAGAATAGACTCTACATCAGGTGAGTATTATGACACTTCAGCTCACTTTGTTTGGATTGGCGATAGAACTAGACAACCAGATGGAGCGCACGTTGAATTCTGTAGAGGGATAAAAAATCCAATTGGTTTAAAATGTGGACCGACTTTAAGTCCAGATGAACTAATTAATTTGTGCAATATTTTAAATCCAGCTAATGAAGCTGGGAGATTAACTTTAATTTCAAGATTTGGTCATGATAAAGTTGAACAATATTTACCAAAACTTATTAAAGCAGTTAAAAAAGAAGGCCTCAAAGTAATTTGGTCGTGTGACCCTATGCATGGTAACACGATTAAAGCTGCTACAGGTTTTAAAACAAGACCATTTAATAATGTTTTAACCGAAGTAAAATCTTTCTTTGCAGTTCAGCAAGCAGAGAATAGTTATGCTGGTGGTTTACATATTGAGATGACTGGTCAAGATGTCACAGAGTGCACTGGTGGAGCACAAAAGATATCTGATAAAGATCTTTCTCATAGATATCATACTCATTGTGACCCAAGACTTAATGCAAGTCAGGCGTTAGAATTAGCATTCTTAATCTCAGAAGAGATCAAAAAGAATTCACAGTTTTCAAAAAATATTATTAAAGCAGCGTCCTAATGATTATAAAATAATCATTGGGCAAATCCTGAAAAAAGGATAGGGATTGACTATGGATGTAAAAAAAAGGGCAGAAATAATTACAAAGTGGATTAACGATTATTGTAGCAAGATGGATCCACAGCCAGGAGCTTTAGTTATTGGTATTTCAGGTGGCGTTGACTCTTCCGTCGTTAGCACTTTGTGTGCGGAGACTGGAAGAAAGACTATTGTTTTAAGTATGCCAATTAAGCAAAAAGTAGATCAACATTCGCTTAGTATTAAACATTCAGAGTGGCTAAAATCTAAATATAAAAATGTAGAATATAATATGATTGATCTTAACAAAACTTTTGAAGATTTTACCAATTCGATGAAAAAGTTTGAACATGAACATGGATTTGCTAATTCTCGTTCAAGATTAAGAATGGTAACGTTATATCAAGTAGCAGCAGCTAACTCTGGAATTGTCGTTGGCACTGGAAATAAAGTTGAAGATTTTGGTGTGGGTTTTTATACCAAATATGGTGATGGTGGAGTTGATATCGCTCCAATAGCTGATTGCAGTAAAACTGAGGTCTGGGAACTTGCAACATACTTAGGAATCTCTAAAGATATTATTGATGCAGACCCGACTGATGGTTTATGGGATGATGGCCGTACCGATGTAAATCAATTAGGTATGACTTATCAAGAACTAGAAGCAGCAATGAGTAGCAAAAAAGATAAAAACTACGAAAAATATATGCAGATTAGAAAAAAAAATCTGCACAAAATGGAACCAATCCCAGTTTGTAAATTTAAAAAAAAATGAGTGATATCAATTTATTTAATACTTTAAGTAGAAAGAAAGAAAAATTTGTTCCTCTAAATAAAGATAATATAACTTTATATGCCTGTGGACCGACGGTCTATAATGACCCTCATGTAGGGAATGCAAGATCACTAGTTGTTTTTGACTTGCTCTTTAGAATTTTGCAAGAAAAGTATGGAAATAACAAAGTAACCTATGTTCGTAATATTACTGATATCGATGATAAAATTATAGAGATTTCAAAAAAAACAGGTAAGCCTATCAAGCAAGTTACTACTGATGTTACAAAAGTCTTTCATGAAAATTGCAAAGAACTTAATTGTCTCCCGCCAACAAAAGAACCAAAGGCTACAGAACATATTAAAGGCATGATTGCAATGACTGAGTCTTTGATAAAAAAAGGACATGCTTATGTTGCTAATGAACATGTTTATTTTAAAGTAAACTCCTTTAAGGCTTATGGTCAACTATCTAATAAAAAAATTACTGAATTGCAGGCTGGTTCTCGAGTAGAAGTGTCTAAATTAAAAAAAGATCCGTTAGATTTTGTTTTGTGGAAACCTTCAACAGCAGATGAACCAAAATGGCAATCTCCTTGGGGCGAGGGTAGACCGGGCTGGCATTTAGAATGCTCAGTTATGAGTGAAAAGCTTTTAGGTCCACATTTTGATATTCATGGTGGCGGCTTAGATTTGATTTTTCCTCATCATGAAAATGAAATTGCCCAATCTTGTGCTAATAGTGGTAATAAAAATTTTGCTAACTATTGGGTGCATAATGGTTTTTTAACAATGAAAAATGATAAAATGTCAAAGTCAGTGGGAAATATCGTTACCATAAATGATGTTTTAAAATCTCACAACGGTCAGACCATTCGATTAGCATTATTAAGCGCTCACTATAAACAACCTTTAGATTGGAGCACTGAACTCTTAGAGCAAAGTAAAAAAAATTTAGATAAATGGTATAAATTTTATAGTGAAAAAACTTCTGCGAAAATTTCTGATGAAAATTTAAAAATTCTTTTTGATGACTTAAATACTCCAGCTTTAATTAGTAAAATTCACGAAATTTATAATAGGATCTCTGGTGGGGACAATGATTTAGTACCTGAGTTAAATAGCTTAATTAGATTACTAGGTCTATTTAATCAATCAAAAGCGGAATGGGAAAAAAGCAAGCAAGAAAAAATATCTATATCGGAAAAAGAAATAAATGAATTAATTGATGAAAGAAACAAAGCAAGAAAAGAAAAAAATTATCAGTTATCAGATCAAATCCGCGATCGACTTATCGAGCACGGTATAGTAATTGAAGATGTGGATAGCAAAACCATTTGGAAATATAAATAAGCATGAGTAAAGATAAAATATATTTATTCGATACAACCTTGCGAGATGGTGCGCAAACCGAAGGTGTCGATTTTTCTATTGAAGATAAAAAGAAAATTGCTTTAGCGCTCGCTAATCTAGGCTTAGACTATATAGAATGTGGTTGGCCCGGAGCTAATCCTATTGATACAGAATTTTTTAATTCAAAAATTAATTTGAAACAAAGCAAAACCACAGCTTTTGGCATGACTAAGAGATCTGGTCGAAGTGCTAATAATGATCCAGGTCTAGCATCATTAATGAACGCAAATACCGAAACAGTTTGTGTTGTAGGTAAAACTTGGGATTTTCATGTCGATTTAGCACTTGGAATATCAAAAAAAGAAAACTTAGAAAATATAAAAGAAACCACAAAATATTTTGTTGATAGTAAAAAAGAATTTATTTTTGATGCTGAACATTTTTTTGATGGTTATAAAAATAATCCTGAATTTGCATTAGAATGTTTACTGAGTGCTTATAATTCTGGAGCTAGGTGGATCGTGCTTTGCGATACCAATGGCGGTACGTTGCCAAATGAGGTGGGCGAAATCATTAGTCAAGTTACAAAAAAAATACCTGGAAAAAATATTGGTATTCATACCCATAACGATACCGAAAACGCCGTTGCCAATTCATTGAGTGCAGTTTTAGCTGGCGCCAGACAAATTCAAGGAACCATTAATGGTTTAGGTGAACGATGTGGTAATGCCAATTTGATGTCAGTTATTCCTAATTTGCTACTCAAAAAAACTTTTTCAAAACAATTTGAGACAAATTTTAAAAATGATAACCTTGAAAAATTAACAGACTGTTCCAGGCTCTTAGATGAAATTTTAAATCGAACTCCTTCAAAAAATTTACCTTATGTAGGTTCATCTGCCTTCGCTCATAAAGGTGGTCTTCATGTTTCAGCTGTAAAAAAAGATCCTAAAACTTATGAACATATCGACCCAAGTTTAGTAGGAAATTATCGAAAAATTATAATATCCCATCAATCTGGTAGATCAAATATTATTTCTCGATTGGAAAAATTTGGAATTAAAATTGATGAAAAGGATCCAAAAATCCAAAGAATTTTAGATGAGGTCAAAGATAGAGAATTTAGTGGCTATACTTATGATGGCGCAGATGCTTCATTTGAACTTTTAGTCAATCGATTGCTCGGAAAATTACCGGTTTATTTTAAAGTTAAAAATTTTTCAGTGACGGTAGAAAAACAAGATGAAATTAAAACTAACGCTAGTGTAGTCTTTTTATTAGATAATAAAGAACTCAAATGCACAGGATCTGGGAACGGTCCAGTAAATGCATTAGACAATGCTATAAGAAGTAATCTAAAAAATTTTGCACAATACGCAGAATTTTTAAAAGATATTAAATTAATTGACTACAAAGTAAGAATTTTGAACGCAGGTACTGGTGCTACGACCAGGGTTTTAATTGAGTCTACAGACAACAGTGGTGATAGTTGGTTCACTATTGGTGTCTCTGCTAATATAATTGAGGCTTCATTTAAAGCTTTAATGGACAGTTTAGAATTTAAACTTTTTAAAAGCAAAGCATCTGGAAGCAAGTCTTAAAAGGTGAAAAATATTACCTTTTTATTGTCTAAAGCTCAATTAGGTGAAAACATTGGACTTAGTGCTAGAGCAATTTTTAATTTTGGTTTTAAACAATTATTTTTAATTAATCCCCGAGATAAATGGCCCAACTTAACATCTGTAAAAAGTGCTGCTGGTGGTTCATCAATTATTCAATCTACAAAAGTTTTTACTAATTTTAATAATGCAATAAAAAAGTTTGATTTACTTATAGCTTGTTCAGCGAGACAAAGGTCAATTCCTAAAAGATATATTACTTTACAAAATTTAAATAAGATTATAAGTCGTCATAAATCTAAAAATATCGGTGTTCTGTTCGGTTCAGAAGCAAACGGTTTAAGTAATGATGAGGTGTCAAGAGCAGACTATATTTTAAATATAAAAACCCAAAATCATTACTCCTCATTAAATTTATCCCATGCTGTTTTGCTTGTAGCTTATGAATTAAGTAAATTAAAACAAAGCCAACAAAGCAAATCTAAATTAAGTATTGCAAAAAAAAATGAAATTACCAATTTATTTAAATTTGTTATGGAACGATTGCCTAAAGGTAAAAAATTAAATAATGCTTTAAAGTTAAATTTTGGCAACTTATTATCTAATATCAATTTAACATCTCAGGACGTTAAAATATTAACCTCGATAATAGCTAGATTATCAGATAAAAACAGCAAGAAACTATAATTGACAAAACAGTATATAATTATATAAACACCACTTTAAAAGATGACTAAAAGATTAAAATCTAAACATAAAGTTGATCGTAGATTAAAAGTAAATCTATGGGGTCGACCTAAAAGTCCATTTAATACTAGAAACTATGGCCCTGGACAACACGGTCAGAGTAAAAAAGGCAAGCCAACAGATTACGGTGTTCAATTATTAGCTAAACAAAAATTAAAAAATTATTATGGTAATATTAATGAACGTCAGTTCAGAAATATTTATCGAAAAGCGATAGCAAAAAGAGGAGACACAATAGAAAACTTAATTGGTCTTCTGGAGCGAAGATTAGATACAGTTGTTTATCGAGCTAAACTTGCTCCCACAGTTTTTTCTGCACGACAACTTATTAATCATGGTCACATCCGTGTAAATAAAAAAAGAGTAAATATTTCTAGTTATTTAGTTACTGAGAAAGATACAGTTGAATTAAAAGAAAAATCAAAAAAAATCGTTAATATAGACTCATCGCTTGCTAGCAAGGAACGTGATGTGCCTGAATACATTAATTTAGATGAAAAAAACAAAGTAGTAAAATTAGTAAGAGTTCCAAAGTTTAGTGAAGTTCCTTACCCAATTGTCATGGAACCGAAGTTAGTTATTGAGTATTACTCAAGATAAAAATTTAAATTTCTTTTAAAATTTTTTGAAGTTCACCTGTCTCAAACATTTCCTTAACAATATCGCATCCACCAATAAATTTTCCTTTGATATATAACTGAGGAATCGTAGGCCAATCGCTAAAGGTTTTGATGCCTTGACGCAATTCATCACTTGCTAATACATCGACATCTTTAAAATTTACTTTTAAATGTTTTAAAATATTAGCTACCGCCATTGAAAAACCGCATTGGGGCGCATCAGCTGTTCCTTTCATAAAAAGACAGATAGCATTGTTAGTTATTAATTCTTTAATAGTATTATCAATAGTCATTTTTTTTCCTTGGTTGTAATTGCTAATGCATGTAATTCATTTCCCATTTTGCCTTTTAAAGATTTATAAACTAACTTATGCTGCTCAATTTTGGATAAACCATTAAAATCTTTAGAAGTAATTGATACTTCATAATGATTATTGTCACCCATTAAGTCCTTAATTTCAACCGTCGATCCAGGTAGTCCGGTTTTAATTAAGTTTTGTAATTCTTCAATTTTAATTGGCATTATAGTCATTAAACCATTTTTGATTTAGATTGTCCAATTCTGATATTTTGAACTCAAAAAATGATTCTAATTCAATGTTTTCTTTTATAACCGTTGCGATTTCTTGATAGGCAATACTGTCTTTTTTTAATATTTCAATTACTTTAGATAAATTGGCTTTGGAAACTTCTATTAAATATCTGCCTTGGTCCTCACCAAAAAAATATTCTATATAATTCTGCGTACTTTTTAATTTATTTATTTTTAATCCTAAGTTACCTCCAATAGCCATTTCAAATAAACTCATAATAGTTCCTCCCGAAGAAATATCATGGCAGGATTCGATCAAGTTGCCTGATACTAATTTTAAAATCATCTCTCCATTATTCTTCTCATTTGTTAAATTTACTTCAGGTGGTGGACCATCTTTCAAATTTAAAATTTCTAAAAAAAGGGCACTTTGATAGAGGTGACCAAAAGTTTTACCTATTTTAATGATGATATTTCCCTCTTTTTTTAATTTATGGTCAATTAATTTTCGATCTAAATTTGTTATTAAACCAACCCCACCAATTACTGGAGTGGGATCAATATTCTTTTGATTAGTACCGTTATAAAAAGATACGTTGCCTGAAACAATTGGCATATTTAAAAATACACATGCTTCTTTCATGCCCTTAAGACAATCTGTAAATTGACCCATAATCTCTGGATTTTCCGGATTACCAAAGTTTAAACAATTAGTAACAGCTAAAGGTTTCGCTCCCACAGCAATTAAATTTCTCCAACATTCGGCAATAATTTGTTTACCACCGTAAAGAGGGAAGGCAGCACAAAATTTTGCTGAAGAGTCTACTGTTACGGCAATCCCTTTATTCGTATCATGTGCTTTTATAATCGCAGCATCAGAACCGCTTCTTAGAATAGTATCACCCATGACTAACTGATCAAATTGGCTAGTAATCCAATTTTTGTTATTGAAATTTGGGTGTGAAATAAGTTTTAAAATTAAGTCCTTAATTTCAAATTTTTTTATTTTATCTTTGTAGTCAAATTTTTTTGGTAATTTAATTTTTTTGCTCTTACGCTCATACATCGGTGCTTTATCCGATAACGCCGACAAAGGTAAATCTGCTACAGTTTCATTATCAAATTTTAAAACCAATCGATTAGTTGCAGTAGTTTTTCCTATAATAGAGAAGTCCAAATCCCATTTTTCAAATATTTTTTTAGCGTAATCTTCTTTACCTTCCTCCAGTATTATCAGCATTCTTTCTTGGCTTTCCGAAAGCATAATCTCATAAGGCGTCATATCTTGTTCTCGAATTGGAACTTTGTTTAATTCCAATTCTATACCTAGTCCTCCTTTTGATGCCATTTCAACACTCGAAGATGTTAAACCTGCAGCTCCCATGTCTTGTATAGCTATAATAGATTTATCTTTCATCAATTCTAAACAAGACTCTAATAATAATTTTTCTGTGAAAGGATCACCTACTTGAACTGTAGGTTTTTTTTCTTCAGAATTTTCATCAAATTCTGCTGAAGCCATTGATGCCCCATGTATACCGTCTCGACCAGTTTTAGAACCAACATAGACAACAGGCTTATTTATACCCTTTGCTTTTGAGTAGAAAATTTTATCTTTCTTAGCTAAACCCACAGCCATAGCATTCACTAAAATATTTTCATTATAACTTTCGTTAAATTTAGTTTCCCCAGCTACTGTCGGTATACCAATGCAGTTCCCGTAGCCGCCAATGCCTGAGACCACACCATTTAATAAATGTTTTGTTTTTTTATGATTAACGTCGCCGAAGTGTATAGAATTGAGCAAAGCAATAGGTCGAGCGCCCATTGTAAAGACATCTCTTAAAATACCACCCACGCCAGTTGCGGCACCTTGAAAAGGTTCTATGTAAGATGGATGATTATGACTTTCAATTTTAAATACAATGGCATCACCATCTTTAATATCAATAACGCCGGCATTTTCTCCTGGTCCCTGAATTACAATTTCATTTTTCGTTGGTAGTTTTTTTAGATGAACCTTAGAAGATTTATATGAACAATGTTCATTCCACATAGCTGAAAATATGCCTAGTTCAACTAAATTTGGTTCTCTACCTATTAAAGATTTTATCTCTTTAAATTCAAGGGTAGTTAAACCATGGTTTTTGACAATTTCGTTTGTAATTTTCATTTTAGGAAATCAAACTCAAAAAAATTGACAAACCATCATCACCATGAATTTCTTTATTAATCATTCTCTCAGGATGGGGCATCATGCCCAAGATATTTTTATTAGAATTAAAAATACCAGCAATAGAGTTTATTGAACCATTTATGTTTGTTTTTTCACTAACTGTCCCGCTAGCATCACAATATCGAAATGCCACCAAACCATTATTTTCAATTTCTTTTAAATGTTCTTTATCGGTAAAATAATTGCCTTCGTTATGAGCTATATTTAATTTAATGATTTGGTTTTTTTTTAGTTTAGAACAAAATTTATTTTCAGTGTTTTCAACTTTTAAGAAGACATCTGTTGAGATGAATTTTAAACTTCTGTTTCTTAATAAAGCTCCTTTAAGCAGACCCGTCTCAATTAAAATTTGAAAACCATTACAGACCCCTAGAATAGGTACCCCTGTGTTTGCTAGTTTGATTACTTCTTTTAAAATATTAGATTTTGATGCTATAGCACCAGAGCGAAGATAGTCACCATAAGAAAAGCCTCCAGGAATAACAATCAAATCCGATTTGGGTAACACGCTATCTTTGTGCCAGACCATAGTATTTTTAAATTGTAATTTTTCCAGAGCAACCTGCATATCACGGTCGCAGTTAGATCCAGGAAAGACAATTATGGAAGAATTCATTTTATGGAATCGATTTTATAATCTTCGATTATTTGGTTAACCAAAAGTTTTTCACACATTTCTTTGACTATATTTTCTGCTTTTGATTTATCTGTCTCGTTTAATTCAATGGTAAAATACTTACCCTGTCTTAAGTTAGAAAGTGATTTGTAGCCCATGTTATTTAAAGTTGATTGGATAGTTTTACCTTGAGGATCAAGAACACTTTTTTTTAAAGTTACGACTAATGATATTATCAATTTAATTTTTTTTTCTAAATTTTAATTGAATAGGTTTGTTTATATTGGCTTCAGCAATATTCGTTTCCTCAGGCATTATCCCAAGTCTTCTTGCGACTTCTTGATAACCCTCAATTACATTGCCAAGGTTATTACGAAATCTATCTTTGTCTAATTTTTTTTCACTTTTGTAATCCCAAAGTCGACAAGTGTCCGGACTGATTTCATCCGCTAATAATATTTCATTATTTGAATTATTTTTTAGCAATCCAAACTCAATTTTGAAGTCAATTAATTTAATATTTATAGCTCTAAACAAACCGATTAAAATATTATTAATCTTTAAACAGGTCTCATTAATCTCAGCAATCTGTTTTTCATCAGCCCATTGGAAATTAAAAATATGCTCTTTAGAAATCAAAGGATCACCTAAAGCATCATTTTTATAACAGTATTCAATTAATGGTTTTCTTAAGACAGTGCCATCTTGAATACCTAACCTTTTGGTTAAAGATCCTGTAGCAACATTTCTAACAATAAATTCAAGCGGAAAAATATCAACTTTTTTAATTAATTGTTCTCTCATGTTTAATCTTTTTATAAAATGGGTTTTAATTCCATTTTCATTAAGGATATTTAATAGATGTTCAGAAATACGATTATTAATTACACCTTTACCTTCAATTAATGATTTTTTTTGATTATTGAAAGCAGTAGCTTCATCTTTAAAGTGTTGAATGATTAAATCACTGTCGTTTGTTTCGTAAAGAATTTTAGCTTTACCCTCGTAGATTTTTTTACCTTTATTCATTTAGATTAATTTTTCTTACAACGTTTGAAGATTATATTAATTTTTTTAGTATGGTAATTAAAATCAAACAATTTTTTAAGATTATTAACAGGTATCTTTGAAGTAACTGACTTATCTTCTGCGAGTATTTCAAATAAAGGCTTGTTTTTATTCCAAGCCATTAAAGCACTTTTTTGAATAATTTTATAAGATTGTTCTCTTGATAATCCTTTAGAAATCATTTCTAGCATTACTCTTTGTGAAAAAAATATTCCATTGGTTAATTTTAAATTTCTTTCCATATTTTTTTTATGTATTACTAGGTTTTTTACTAAATTATTTAATCTTACCAATGCGAAGTCTAATGTGATTGTTGCATCGGGACCTATATTTCTTTCAACACTAGAGTGAGAAATATCTCTTTCATGCCATAAAGCTACGTTTTCCAAAGCAGGAATAACTGCAGCTCTGATTAATCTAGCTAAACCAGTTAAATTTTCTGAGAGTATAGGATTTTTTTTATGTGGCATTGCAGATGAACCTTTCTGTTGTTTTGAAAAAAATTCTTCAACCTCTAAAACTTCTGTTCTTTGCAGATGACGTATTTCGACAGCAAGTCTCTCAATAGAACTTGCGATTACAGCTAAAATAGAAAAAAAATGGGCGTGACGATCTCTTGGTATAATTTGTGTTGAAATGGGCTCTATTTTTAAATTTAATTTTTTAGCAACATAAGCTTCAACTTTAGGGTCAACATTTGCAAATGTACCAACCGCACCTGAAATTGCACAAGTTGAAATTTCTTCTATCGCCCTTTCAAGTCTTTTTTTGTTTCGCAAAAATTCTTGATGAAAAGTAAGCAACTTTAAACCAAAAGTAGTTGGTTCTGCATGTATGCCATGACTTCTACCGATACATAAAGTCAATTTATGTTTATTAGCTTTTTGATATAAAGTTTTTATTAATACGTTGATATCGTCTAAAATAATTTTTGCTGATTGAATTAATTGAATATTGAAACAAGTATCTAAGACATCTGAAGAAGTCATACCTTTATGTAAAAATTTACCTTCAGGACCTACTTGTTCTGTAATGGAAGTTAAAAAAGCGATTACATCATGTTTGACTTTTTCTTCAATTTTTAAAATTCTCTCTACTTTTATTTTAGATTTTTTTCTAACTTTTGCTGCAACACCTTTTGGAATTAACTTGAACTTTTCCATAGCTTCAGCTGCTGCAAGTTCAATCTTTAACCAAATAGAATATTTATTTTTATCTTCCCAGATATCTTTTAATATTTTACGACTATAACGATCTATCATAATTTATAAGGTGGATGGTTTAAGTTATTTTTAGAGCTCGTAAAAATTTCACATCCATCTTTTGTTATACCAACAGTATGTTCAAATTGTGCAGATAATTTTTTATCTTTAGTGACTGCGGTCCAACCATCTCCTAAAGTTTTACTATCATATTTTCCCTCATTAATCATTGGTTCAACTGTAAAAATCATACCTTCTGTTAATGTAACTCCAGTTCCTTTATTTCCATAATGAAGAATATTGGGTTCTTTATGAAACTTTTCTCCAATCCCATGTCCACAAAAATCTCTAACTACTGAGTAACCTTTTTTTTCAACGAAGGTTTGAATGGTTGCTCCTAAATCACCTAAATGAATACCAGTTTTCAAAATTTTTATTCCTTCCATCATGGATTCATATGTAGTTTGTATTAAATTTTTAGCTTTGATCGAAACATCACCAATACAAAACATTCTACTGGTATCACCGTGCCAACCATCTTTAAAAACAGTTACATCAACATTAACAATATCGCCTTCTAACAGCACATTGTCTTTAGGTATTCCGTGACAAATAACATGATTTACAGATGTGCAACATGATTTTGGAAAACCTCTATAAAATAATGGGGCTGATTGTGCGCCATGATCGCTTATAAAATTAAAACAAAATTTATCAATTTCATTTGTTGTGATACCTGGTTGAATTATATTAACCAATTTATCCAAAGTGTCTGCAGCAATAGCGCCAGCTTTTCTGGTACCAGCAAATGCTTCTAAAATTTTATCATTCATGTTAATTCAATTTCTTTATCAACTTTGATCTCACTCGGTGTAATTTTACATTTGTATACATGCACGTTTAAACCATTTTTAATTGCACGATTAAATTCAGTAAAGTATTCTTTATCTAAATCTTCAGCAATTTTAAATAAATCACAATCTTCTCTTTGTACAATAAAAAATAAATAACTTTTATAACCCTGTTTTTGTGCATTAATAAGTTCTCTCAAATGTTTTTTTCCTCTAGAAGTGACCGCATCTGGGAACTCAGCAATGTTATTATTTCTTTTGAGGGTAACATTTTTAATTTCAACCATGCACTTTTGTTTTTTGTTAATTAACATAAAATCAAAACGTGTATTTTCATTAAATTTAAATTCAGGTTTAATTTCAGAGATATCCCTAAATTGGGTAATTTTATTTTTTTCTAGTGCTTCTAAAAAGATCTTATTAGTTAAATGTGTATTAACTCCTACAAGGTTTTTATTAACCTCAATAATTTGTAAAGTATATTTAAGTTTTCTTTTAGGATCATTGACTTTGCTTATCCAGCAACCATTTTTTTCTTGTAAAAGACCCATCATTGACCCCGAATTAGGACAATGCGCAACATAGGTTTTGTTGCCAATCACTATATCTGTAAAAAAACGTTTATATCTTTTTTTAAGTTTACCTGATAATAAAGCAGGGTTAAATTTCATATTTACCACACTATGAGTTTAAAAAAAAAAATCAATGCTTCAATCTTAATAATTGGTAATGAAATTTTATCAGGTCGAACTCAGGATCTTAACGTAAAATATTTATCAGAATGGTTAAATAATAATTGTGGCATAACGATTGAAAAAGTTGTGATCATTCCTGATATCAAAAAAACAATCATTAAAAATATAAAAGAATTATCTAAAACTTATCATTATGTTTTTACAACTGGGGGAATAGGCCCGACCCACGATGATATAACTGCTGAGTCAATTGCTGCAGCTTTTAAAAAAAAATATGAATTCAATAAGCAGGCATTTTCAATATTAAAAAAATATTATGGGAATTCAGGATTTAATAATGCAAGGCAGAAAATGGCTAAGATGCCAAAAGGTTCAAAACTAATTTATAATCCCTCAAGTGGAGCCCCAGGATTTATGATTAAAAATGTTCTTTGTTTGCCAGGTGTGCCTTCCATTTTACAAGCAATGCTTCCTTCAACAAAAACTTTCCTTTCCAAAGGATCAAAAGTTCATACAAAAAGTTTTCATTTGGTAACAGTTGAAAGTAATATTGCAAGAGATCTTGATCTAATTCAAAAGAAATTCAGAATGCACGTTGACATTGGTAGTTATCCTTTTTTCAGACTGGGTAAAATTGGAGTTTCAGTTGTTTTAAGAGGAAAAAATAAAAATAAAATTAGCGAGTGCTCCAAGTTAATCCAAAAAATGATAAATTTGAAAAAAATTGAAGTTTTTTTGATTTAAAACATTTTTAAAAATATTTTAAAACATCTTCTAAAGTTATTTTATTTATATCTTTTGAATTGTATAATTTTTTACTATCTAAAATAATTACATTTTCATTTTTGGGTGCAAATTTTTCAGCATTAGTAGGTCCAAATAAAATAATCATCGGTATTTTGGCTAAGGACGCCATGTGCATTACTCCATTATCTATGGTTATAAATCTTTCACATCTAGAACTTAAAGCAGTAACAAATGCAGGACCAAATAATTGAGATTCCATTTCGGGTATAATTGCATTAGTTACACTTCTTTTTATTTTATCTGCTAATTCAAAAAACTTCTTTTCGATGAAAAAAACTGGAATTTTATTTCTCGAGACTAATAAATTAGCTAATCTTATAAATTTTTCTATAGGCCAATTTTTTTTTCGATAAATATTACCTTGCGTTAAAGAAAACCCAATATATGATTTATTTGGTAAAATTTTTTTTGCTTCATTGTAAAACTTTCTATCGATTCTATTGGTTTGATAGTTCTTTATAACCAGTTTTTTATCAAGATTAAGAGCAATGTTGTTTATCAAGTTATTCATATCGCTTGCTTTTAAATAATCAGCTTTAGGTTTTGAGAAAAAATGATTTAAAGTTTTTGAATAAAATTTCTCATGAGGTAATTTTTTCAGTATCAATGTATTTCTTAATTTTGATTGAAGATCTATAATTACATTCATTTTATCTAAATTTAATTTTTTAAATTTTGATTGAGCAACAAAGTAATGCCAAAACCTAAAACCAAAGTATTGAATATTTAGGTTTAAAGTATCTATCTGAATTCCATAATCTTTTAGTTTATTGTTAAAGTGATTTTCATGTGCCCCTAAATAATAAAGATTACTTTCGGAAAAATTGTGTTTTAAGGTTTCCAAAAAGGACAGTAGTTGAATAGAATCTCCTAATCCTCCACCAGAATTATAAATTAAAATATTTTTGTACATTTATTAATATTTACTTATATCTCCTTATAATTTAATAAATCTAATATATAAATTTAATTTATTGCCCTCGTGGTGAAATTGGTAGACACAAAGGACTTAAAATCCTTGCCCGTAAGGGAGTGCCAGTTCGAGTCTGGCCGAGGGCACCATTAAGTTATTAATAAAATAGTGTATACTATCTAAGATGATCCACCATAAGTTACATTTTACTTTCTCGCGAAATAATAAAGCACAAAAATTAAAGAAAAAAATTTTAAAAATTTATAAAAATTATCCTGTACAAAAATCAGACGTCATAGTTGTTTGTGGGGGAGATGGGTACATGCTTTATGCAATTAAAAGGTATCTAAAATATAAAAAATTTTTTTATGGTATTAATTGCGGCAATGTAGGCTTCCTAATGAATAGTTTAAATATTTCAAATTTATCAAAAAAAATTAATTCTTCGCGAATAGTTCAGATAAAACCGTTGGAAGGTACGGTTACTTCATTTAGTAGAAAAAAACCCATTAAACTTAACGCTATTAACGATATTTCTTTTTTAAGACAAACAAAACAAACAATTTCATTATCTTTAAGAACTAACAAAAAAAAAATTTTAAATAAACTAAGTGGTGATGGTGTGATAGTTGCTACACCAGTTGGTAGTACAGCATACAATTATTCTGCTGGCGGACCTATTCTTACTTTAAAATCAAAGAAGTTAGTAATAACTCCAATAAGTCCCTTTAGTCCTAGAAACTGGAAGAGCATAAAATTATCAGATAAAAATTTTATCATTATAAAAAATCTAAAAAAAAATAGACCTATTTCACTTGTAGCTGACAATTTTGAAGTTAGGAATGTTGAGAAGGCGACAATCAAATTAAGTTCAAAAATTAAAATATATATTTTATTTGAGAAAAATAGAAATTATCTTACAAGAATTAAGAATTTAAATTTATGACGGAAACTTTACTCTCTTTAATTTTTTTTTATTTTACTTACCGATATTTAAAATTCCTTCTAATTCAGTTTAAAACTGGCAACAAAAATGAAAATAATAAAAATTATTGGATGTATACATATGATTTTAAACCTGAAAAAGTGAGAAATATCTTTGATTATGAGTCTCGTAACTATATTAAAAAAAGAAAATATAAAAACTTTATAAGATTTTTATTTTATCTCAATATTATTATACTATTTTATATTGTTAATAATCTTGTAACTCTATTTTTAATTATTATGGGATTTTAGTTCTGCTAATTTACTCATACTTACAATCACAGCTAAGGCAAAGAAAATTATGCTTGAATTAGTTGTTGTGAAAATACTTCCAGATGAACGTAAAGGAAAAAACTCAATTAATAAGATAAATAGAAAAGGATAAGCAATATATTTTTCAATTGATCTTTTTGGAATCTTAATAAAAGATTTCAATGTGGAGAAAACTATATATAAGAAATAAAACATTCCAAAAATTCCTAAATCTGACAGAATTTCCAAATAATAGTTATGCGGATGCATATTGCATGTAGTTCTTTCTTCAGGTGAAGAGTATGTTCGATAAGGGCAATTATATCTGTATGACTTTATGCCACCACCAAAGTATTTATTCATTTTCCAAGTTCCAATACCGTTATCAAATTCATGCATATAACTCGGTCTTTTTTTTTCAGGTAAATCATTACCAATCCCAGTTATTCTATAAATGTATAAATTAACTATTGAACTAGAGGCGTTGTAAAAATTTTTAAAATAATTATTTACATCCGGGTTAAATTTAAAAGTTAAAGTAAATAAAATTAGAATTAAAGATAGCACTAGTAAAAAATACTTTTTAACAACCTGCAAATTCAAAGAGACTAAAATTAATGATAAAAAAAATAATACAATTGACATCCTATTTCCAGAAATAATAATTCCAAAAGTAATCAAACTTATTAAAAAAAGAACTAACAAGTGTTTCTTAAATTTATTAATTTGCAGAAAAAATAACAGACTTAAAATTGAGATTAAGGAAAATTTTTGCAAATAACTTCCAGCAATCGCTTCATCTCCAAAAGGACCTGTCAATTTTTTTGGATATGGAGAAACAAAACCAAAAATATCTTTTCCATTTAAGAGTTGATAAACAAGATCCAAAGAGACAAATAGAACAGAGATAGTAGTTGTCCAATATAGATACTTTAATCTTAATATGCGTAATTCAAGTAAAACTCTTAAAGAAATATATAAAGCAAAAAATCTCATGTAGGAGAAGGATTTGATTATGACGGTGTAATCAATAAAATAACCTTTTTTAAACAAAATATATTCAATAGAATTTATAATCCCATTTAATAACAAGTATAAAAAAAATATAAAAATTACTTTGTCAATTAAAATAAATTTAAATTTCTCTTTATTTTTAACAAAAATGTATAATGAAAAAAAAGTAATTAATAAAATGTTAATGTTTATAGTAAGCGTACCTAAGATAAAAGATATTGGAATAAGAGCTAAAATTAAAGAAGGAGCGAATCGTGACATGATTTATTTTATAAATAAGTTGAATATATATTTAAAATCTAAATTAACAATAGTTTAGAAAATTTTTAATGAAATATAATCCAAATATCATATTATATAATTATGACACCTGAAATAACTGTCATAATACCAAATTTTAATAAATCAAAATATCTTGAACAGTGTATTAACTCAGTACTAAATCAAACTTTTAAATCGTGGAATTTAATAGTCATTGACGATGCTTCGACTGATGAGTCTAAAAAAATTTTAAATAAATTCATTAATCATAAGCAAATTGCAATAATAAAGTTGAAGAAAAATAAAGGCGTATCTTTTTGTAGAAATTTAGGTATGAGATTAGCCCAGGCGGAATATATTTCTTTTTTAGACTCAGACGATTATTGGCTAGAAGATAAATTAGAAAAACATCTAAATTTTTTAAAGAATAAAAACTATGTTTTTTCTTATACAGATTATTTCTTTTTTAATGAAAATAATAAAAATGTAAAAAAAACAACAAATTTACATTCAGAGTTCAATCTTTTATCGTTTGTAAAAAATACTTCTATCAACACCTCAACTATAATTTTAAAAAAAAATTCAATAGGTTATTCAAGATTTAAAAAAATGACATTATTAGAAGATTATATTTTTAAATGTGATTTATTAAAAAAAAATATTATTGCTTATAAATTCAATCAAGCAAGCACTGCTTATCGGATAACCAATGACAATAGGTCATCAGGCTTATTAAAAAATTTAATTCAATTAATTCAAGTCAATAAAAAATATAATAAATTTAATATTTTTTTTAATTTTTATGTTGTAACAAATGTAATTTTTAACTCGATTAAAAAGTACGGTTTGAGAAAATACTTACAATAAATTTATTAGTGGTGCCCCCACACGGACTTGAACCGCGAACCTACTGATTACAAATCAGTTGCTCTACCAATTGAGCTATAGGGGCGTAAAAGTTTTTTAATTGAAAATAACAAATTAAGCAAGCCCAATAAAGATAATAGACTAATATTAAATTTTTAAAATGTTTTTCATTACTACTCAATCTCAAGTGAAAGCTCTAGAAGTGACTTATTGTGACCGATCTGTATTACTGACTGTAGTACTTAAAAAATATAAAATAATTAAATTAAAAAGTTATTTTTAAAACCCTATGCTTTTAGTAATACTTATATTAACGTGGAATTTATTGTATAACAGTAACAAATATCTCAAAAAAAAACTAACTTGAACAATTGAAGAAGTATTAATAAATTAATGGTTAAATTGATAAAAAATCGAATTAAAATTTTTCTAAGTAAAATTATTTCTTATACTTTATTAAAGTTAAATTTTTCTAATAAATATCTTAACACCTTACTTTTAAAAACTTTATTTAAATCAGGAAATTATAAAAAAATTGAAGATCTATACAATAATGATAAACACAACTTAGAAAAAAGTATCTTTTATGAAAAGGTATTAAGATTTGAATCTCTTGAAGAAAGTTTAAATTTTTCAAATAAATTTGATTACAATAATATGTTATCTTTTAATAATTCAGATAAATATAAGAAATTAATAGATTTTTCAAAAACTTGTTTTGAGACTTATCCAGACAGCTTTTATATTCACGATCGTATAGCTAAAAATTTTGCCGGTAACTGTGACTTTGATAATGCAATTAAACATTTTAATTTATCTTTAAAAATTCAAAGAAAACTCTTAAATAAAAAAAAAAAATTTGGAACAATTCTTTTAGCCTCAAATATGAGATCAGGTGGAGGATGGTTATCAAAAAGTATATCTAAAGGCTTAAACCTTAATAGATTAAATATACCTTATTTTGATTCTTGGTTTCCAAATCAATGCGTAATTGATTTTCCTGATTTTTATAGACAAGATAAATGTTTTGAGATGCAAGAAGGATTTTGGTCAGGTCATATACCCGCATTTGATTCAAATCTTACGAATTTATCTTTTTTAACTGATAAAATAATCGTTAATTTCAGAGATCCAAGACAGCAACTAATATCTTTTTACTATTCTTTGGAAAGATTTAGGCTCGGTGGAAATTATACAGCTTTACTCGAGTACAAAATTCCAAAAGATTATTTTTTTTGGAAAAAAAAATTACAATATGATTGGTTAATAAAAAATTGGACTATACCAATTACAATAGAATGGATTAAAAATTGGTTAGATGTCCCAAATAAAAAAGATAATTATTTAGATATTCTTTTCATAAATCAGAAAGAATTTGCGGAGGATCAAAAAAAAGTTTTTAGTAAAATTTTAAATTTTTATAATATTACAGAAAATTTATTTACTTTTCCTAAAAAACCAAAATTTGAGCACAACACTCATTTAAGATCAGGTGGTATAAACGAATGGAAAGATGAATTAGAGGAAGATCAAATTAAAATTCTAAATAGCAATATACCTGAAAAATGGTTTAATGATTTTGCATGGGACTTTAATTGATTTTTACAAATATTTTGCTGGTACCCTCACATGGACTCAAACTTCAAACCTACTGATTGCAAATCAGTTACTCTACCAATTGAGCTATAGGGGCAATACAATGAAAATATATAAATAACTAATTATCTTCAAGTCGTTTAAGTTTGTTTTTAATATAATGACAAATGATTGATACAGAGTTTGATATATTTAAACTTTCAATATTATCACTAATATCAATTTTAAAATGAAAATCAGCATTTTTGAGAGTGTGGTGTTTAAGTCCATAACCTTCAGATCCAAATAAAAGAATGTTTCTTCCTTTCCAATCATGTGATGTAAAATCTTTTTTTGCATGTGAGTCAAAAGCGCTTACCCAAAAGCCTTCTTTTTTTAAATAACTAAGTGTCGTATTAATGTTAGAAACTGAAAAAATATTTATATGTTCAGTTCCGCCACT
>Ga0255784_10000747_pt1 | contig 26722 bp, 17 predicted proteins | sample 101ome_14_FD_179982 | JGI IMG/M metagenome (GOLD analysis project Ga0255784, IMG submission 179982) | Coastal salt marsh microbial communities from the Groves Creek Marsh, Skidaway Island, Georgia - 101403AT metaG (version 2) | ecosystem: Environmental > Aquatic > Marine > Intertidal zone >...
CCCGACGATGCGATCGATCCCACGATCCCACCGTCACCGTGACGATGGACGCGATCGATCCGATCGACTCATCGATCGATCGATCGATCGTCCCGCGCGCACGACGCGATCCGATCACGATCCGATCCGAAGATCGATCGATCGCACGCCTCGACCCATCGTCGTCGATCGTCCACCTCGTCCTCGCGCGCGCGGTTTCACGACCGACGCGAGGACGACGCTCGACTACGACGATGGGTCACCACTCAGGTGACCGTCGCCGCGTCCACGTCGTCGTCATCACCCATCGGTCGTCGCGCGCGCGTCCTCGTCCTCCTCCTCGTCCGCGTCGCGTCGTCGTCGTCGCACCTGCGCGAGAGCGTTCATCGTCGTCGCGTCGCGATTTCACGCGCGCGGGCGAAGATTCGATTCGATCGCGTCGTCGAGGGTGGGTGATGGGATCGTATAGGGAATCGGACTTTTCATTCGTAGTGTGAGTGTTTTGTATGGTAGGGAGAGAGACAGGTGGTGGTGGAGTCGTACTCATGAGGGAGGTTCGTAGATTCGGTCGTAGATTCGGTATACTCCGCGCGCGCGTGGGCGATCGAACGAACGAAACGATGGATCGAATCTCGGGGGGGGGGGCGTCGATCGGACGCGCGGACGGACGGACGGCACGCGACGACCGCCTCGAGCGAGCGAGCGAGCGAGCGGGCGGGCGGGTGGATGGATGTCGACGCGATTGGAACGCGGGCGCGAGACGACGGCGACGGCGACGGCGATGGGTGGATTCGCGTCGGCGACGCTGGACCGGGCGAACGCGCGCGAATCGACGGGGACGATCGATAAGATGGTGGCGGTGGCGGCGAGCGCGCTCGAGGCGAGACGACTTGCGGGGGACGACGGTGTGCGCGCGCGCGGGAGGTACGAGTACGAGTATCGCGCGAGCGCGCGAGCGATGGAGGATGACGATCGGGAGTGGTGTTTCGACGTGACCAAGGGGAACATGATGGAGGTGTACGAACGGACGTGGGGATGGGACGCGAGGGAGAAGCGGAGAGAATTGAATAACGGCGCGGCGCGATTCGTATTGGCGAGAGACGCGGAGACTCGAGCGCCGGTGGCGTTCGTGCACTTTCGATTTGAAAAGGAGGATGAGGACGTCGACGCGCCGGTGGGGTACGTGTACGAGTTGCAGTGCGAACCGAGGCACCAGAGACGAGCGTTGGGGGAGACGCTCGTGAAGATTGTGGAGACGGTGTCAAAGAGACTCGGGATGGACGCGGTCGTGCTCACGGTGCTCAAGGCGAACGTGGGGGCGTATAAATTTTACGTCGAAAAGATGGGGTACGAGGTGGACGCGCTCAGTCCGGACGACGGACTCGAGGGGGGGAGTTCGCACTATTTGATTTTATCAAAGCGTTTCGATTGAAATAAAATTGCTATGTAGTATCTAGGAACCGATTCGCGAGCGCTTGGACGCGCGCTCGGCCGCCTCGAACTTTGACGTCGTCTTCTTACGAATCGTCTCCAAGTCTTCCTCGTCGTCGTCCGCGGCGCGTTCGATGATGATGTGTCGTCCGTACAAGTGCGTCCCCTTCAGCGCATCCATGGCGGCTTGCGTCTCGCTTCTCGTGTTGAATTCGATAAAGGCGAAACCTCTGTGCGCGCCGTCAAATTTCTTGGGCAGGCGAACTTGTTTCAACTGACCGAAAGGATTGAAAAGCTTTTGAATGTCTCGTTTCGTCGCCTCGAAGGCGACGTTTCGAACGACGAGCTTCGTCGCGCTGAAGCCCTTTGGAACTTTATTTGACGCGTCGTCTTCCCTGGCACCACCCTGCGAGCTCAACTCGAGCTTCAGAGTCTTACCGTCGAGCGATGAGCCTTGGAGGGCGCCTAAAACTGATTTCGCGACGATGTGTTGATCAAATTCGACGAAACCGAAACCCCGACTGAGAGTCTTACCGCCGGGCCCGCGATGGGTGACGATGCGTGCCGAGAGAACTCGTCCCGAGACTCTTTCCGCGGCGGCGACGAAATGGGCGCGCAACTTCTTCTCCACCGTGCCGAAATCGAGACCTTTGACGAAAATTGACGTCGCGTCTTCGTCCACCGTCTTTCCGGCGAGGTCGTTCGCCGCGTCAACCTTGGCCTTTGTCTTTTCTCGAGCCTCCTTGGCCAAATCGCTCGCCGCGTCGGCCACCGCCAACGCCTTGGCACCCTTGATGTCGACCTTCTGTGAGCTTGAACCGAAAATATCGTCCGGAGCCCACTCGATGTAGAGAGGCACGTGACGGTAACGCTTGTAGGCGAGTCCCGTGAACGCACGCCGGGCTTCGGCGGCTTCCAAAAACTCGACGACGGCGATGGTGTGCGTATCCGGCAAGATGAAACGTGCCAATCCACCAAACTTTTCACAGAGTTCTCTGAGCTCATCCTCTTCAGCTTCGTACGGCAAGTTCTTGAGTAGCAAGATGCACTTGCTTCGCTTGATGCGACTCGCGCTCTTCGCACCGCTCGAAGCGGCGGACCTCTCGAGCGACTCGGCGTCGACACCGGCGTCAGTGAGTTGTTGCTTCGTGGTGCTGATGACGTGTGCTTCTCCGAGCGCCATGCGCACGGCGAGATCGTCTGCATCCGATTCTAAGAGCTCTGCTTTTGTGACGCCGTAGTGCGCGGCGATCGCTGCCGCGACCGTGTCTTGACGCATGAATAACGAGTTCCAAGCTTTTGTGTTACCGGCGTCAGCCTTGCGCTCAGCCTCGCGTTCTGTCTTGAATGAATCCTTCTTTTCCTCTTCGCCCTCACCCGTGCGTCCAACGCCACCCATGGTGGAATCGAGTTGTGGAGCACGTTTCGCGGGAAGTAAATGAATCAAACGGCCTTGGAAAATGGAGCCATCGATCGCCTCCATGGCCTTCATACCATCCTCTGGAAGGGCAAACGTCACGTACGCCAAACCTTTACTGCGCTTGGTGCTGCGATCGACGAGAATGTGCACAGCCGTGAGTTTTCCAAACTTTTCGAACAACGCGGCGACTTCTTCTTCCGTCGCCGTATAAGGCAAGTTACGAACGAAGATACGACCAGTCTCGCTGAGAGCCTCCATGTCGGCTGCGTTGACGTCCTTTGACTCTGGTTCCTCCACACCACCGACATCCTCTTTTTCCTTTTCATCTTCATCGCTGTCTGAGGATTTCTCCTCCTCGGATTCGTCGTTCTCGTCATCAGAATCAGAATCAGGATCAGAGGAGTCTGAACCGCTCTCATCGCTAGATTCCGAACCACTCTTGTCAGACTCAGATCCGTCGTCGGATTCATCTTCCTTCCACGACGATTGTTTCGACTTAAAGTAGTCCATGTCTGAAACCTTTTCGTCCATGGCCACTTTATCGGAATCAGAATCAGAATCAGAATCAGAATCAGAATCAGAATCAGAATTGTCCTCGTCGCCGTCGTCGTCCTCGTCTTCAGAGTCCTCAGAGTCTGCGATGTCTTGATACTCGTCGTCGCTGCTTCCCGCCTCGCCTTCGTCTCTCAACACTTTCTCGGTGTCCTTGTACTGCTCGAGCGTGTCTTGATTCTCAAAGAACCCATCGCTCCAGAATCGTTGCTTCTGAGGCACCATCAATTCCATGAACTCGCGGAATTTAGGATCCACCTTCATGAGTTGCTCCGCCTTGTACCTCGGATCGTACAACTCTCTCGCTCTCTGCTTGGCTAGCTTTTTCGCCTCTCTCGCCCCGATCCATCGCTCTCCCTCCTCGTCCTCCTTGGGCGGCGCCTTTTTCTTCTCCTTCTCCTCATTCGCCGAACTTCCCACGCTGTATTTCGACCAAGGTCTCGGAATCTGTGCGCTGTGCACGCTCCTCGCGTACTGCACCTCGACGCGACTCGTATCGATGAATGTCTTGTCAAAATACTTCAACGCCTTGGTCGCCATCTCCTCCGTCTTAAACCCGACGAACGCCATCTGTCTCGACGTCCCATCCGCCGTGCGCACGATCTTCACGTCCGTCACCTCCCCCATCGCCGCAAAGTGTTCGCGCAGTCGCGCATCCTTCAGGTGTTTCGGCACGTTCTTCACGCACAGTCGACTCGACGGCGCCGCCTCACCCTCCTCACCACCACCGTCCGCGCCCGCATCGCGCGCGCTCGTCGACGGTCCGGCTCCACGCGCGCGTCCGTCCGCGCGCTCCATGCTCCGTCGCGCGCGCGCGCGTCGCTCGCTCGCGCGTCGGCGACCATCCATCCGCCGCCGGCCGACGGGCGGGACAACGAACGACCGCCGGGACGGTCGATCGATGGGTCGTCGTTTTTCGTGCACACTTGCGTTTTCGTACTTCACTATGTATCGGAGGTCCGGTCGTCGTCTTGGAGGGTCACGATCGGTGGCGCGTGGGGACTCCTCGAGCCCGGGCCGGCCGACGACTGGACCCGCGCGCGCGCGCCATCCGCCTCTTTGCGACGCGCGAGCTTTCAAGAGGTGCGTGACGCGCGAACGCGAGGGACGAAAGATGCGAACGCGAGGGATTGGATGCGAGCGCGCGCGCGTGGTGGGCGGTGCGCGTCGCGCGAGGTGGAGGCGCCGCGGTGGGACGCGGGAGGACCTCGAGACGCGAAGCCCTAAGATCGGTGGGCGCGGTGGCGCGATGGAGGGATGCGCGCGCGATGCGAGGGATGGGGAGAGGGTGTGGACGTCGAAACGGGCGCTTGGAATGCGATGCGTTCGGTTTTGATTGCGAGCGTCGGTGCGAGAGGGGTACATCGCGATGGGCGGCCGCGATGTCGATGTCGGGGCGGAAACCCCAAGGGTGGTGATTGGGCGAAGAGGCGACGGGGGACGGCGCTCGTTCGAGTGATCTGTGCGGAATGACTGACCAGTGTGCGCGCGTGTACTTTCGAATACAGACTCACAATGAGACTCATCAAGAAAGAGATCAAGATCGCTGTGCCGGCGGGCGTCACCGTGACTGCGTGCAAGGCGCGCAAGATCAGCGTGACGGGCCCGCGCGGTTCCCTCCACCGTGACTTCCACCACGTCCCGAAGCTTGACCTTTTCCTCAACGAGGACAACGAAGTCGTCGCGACTATGTGGTTCCCGAGCCAAAAGCTTACTGGTTCTTTGCGTACCACGGTTAGCCACATCTCGAACTTGTTCGACGGTGTCACGAAGGGTTTCCGTTACAAGATGCGTGCCGTCTACGCACACTTCCCGGTGAACATCAACATCGACAAGAACGGGACTGTCGTCGAAATTCGTAACTTCCTTGGTGAAAAGCGTACTCGTGTCTGCAACATGCTTGAAGGTGTCAAGTCTTACCGTGATGAAACCGTGAAGGACTGCATCGTCCTCGAAGGCAACGACATTGACAACGTGTCGAAGTCCGCGGCTCTCATCCACATGGCGTGTTTGGTGAAGAACAAGGATATCAGAAAGTTCCTTGATGGTATCTACGTTAGCGAAAAGGGCACGATGGAGACCGATGAATAAGTAGTAGTGAGTCGCTTGTCAAATTAGTCTTGGCGGCAACTTTTGCGAACCTTAGAGAGTGTAATAGAGTGTTGTGCTCACTCATCACCCGAACCGTTCGAACGCGCACTGCCTTTTCCCGTGATAAAGCGAAGCAATGTTTTTTATTTCTCCGTTCGCCTCGACGGACGCCCATGCGCGCGCGACTGACAATCTCGCCTCACTCCACGCCTCGAGATGGCTGGAGTGGACGAAGACGCCGCCGAGAAACCGGAGGCGGAATCAGAGGAGACGGCGTCGACACTCCGGAAAAAAGTTTTGAACTACGCATTCGCGTGCATTCAACGCTGTAAACCGAAGAAGAAACTAATCAGCCCGTTTGACGCGCAAGTGAAAACATCGAGTTTGTTAAGAAAGCTTCGAAAGGAGTTCGCGCGCTACGACGCGGACGGCTCGGGAGGTCTCGACGTTCCCGAGCTCTGCGGCATCTTGGGCGTCGATCATCGAAGCTTTTGGGCTCGCGCTCTTCTGGACTTTTTCGACTCTGACGCCGACGGCAAGATCGCATTCGAGGAGTTCGTAGCCACTCTGGGAGTGCTGGGGGCTGAGATGGAAAAACACGCGCGAAAACCGCGACAGATCGGGGCAACGGTCGTGCCAGTGGAGGTATTCTTTATCTTCGCCATACTAGATCACGACGGAGACGGAAAGATTGATCGAGCCGGTTTTTCTCACATTTTGTGGGAACACGAGACACGCGCGGAGAAAGCGTTTGGGAGATTGCGTAGTATGACAAAGGTGAAGCATTCGAGCATCGATTCATCGCTGCAGACTGCAGCGACGGAAAAATATGTCGCAGAGCAGCGCGCGCAGCGTCGTGAGTTCCTACGCCCCGTGAGACTTTTGGTCAAAAGTGCGATTCTGTACTTGTCTAGACAGTGCCCGGAGATGTTGACGATTGAGGACGTGGCGAAACTCTACGAAGAATTTCCCCGTTTGTTTGAAATCGCGATGAGACTTCACAAGAGGTTGAGGAAAATAGTTCCACAATGCACGGTACTCATCTGTAAACTCCATGGGGGCTTAAACGGTGTAGAAAACTTGAAGAAGAAAATGATCGAAGCCGCCATTAGAAGTCGAGTCGAACAAGAAAAGGCGAAAAAGTCATGGGATTGGGCGGATAAACTGCAGCGCAGCGATGGTAAAGAGATACAGAATAGAGGTAGAGAACGTTTAGAGGATGAAACTTTGGTAGAAATTGCTCAGATAGGAAGAATGCTTCGTGGGGAGAAAATGATAAGATCGCAGACGGAGGACGAACAAGAATTTCTGAGTTCGTTTGCATTCTTTGGCGATGGAAGTTTCCGAAGAATGGAGCCTAGACAACGTCGACAGCGCATGCGCGGTCCGCGAGCGAGTGGAAGAGGGATGTCCGGTTCGGAGACGTCGAAGATGCGAGTGCGCCAACTGTCACGCCAGCCTCCACACGAGGCTGCGATTGTTCTGGCGGAACTCGGAGTCACTGCGCAGAAACAAGTCATCCGTCAACTGAATCCGGAATTAGCTGCAGAAATCATCGTCGAGATGGGACAACTCGAGCAAGATATTTTACTAGCACACTTTAAGACGCTGCAACCCATGGTGATTGACATTAAGAAACAAAGGAAAATAGTTGACGCTCACCCAGTGTGACCATGTGACCACCATGTGGCGCTTCAATCGCCAGTGCACGACGTGTCAGTCATGTTCACGCGGAGTCGCATCGCTTTGGCGACGCAATTTCTTTTCATTTGTTTCACCCTTGTGTCGTGTGACCACGAAGCAGATTGGTTTCGTATCACAGAGGATGGAAAACGTGGCGGTTTGGACTACTCGCGGCCCATCTCCGACCAGGTCACGGCGACCACGTGCCTCTCACGCGACTCGTTCGTCCGAGTGAACGGAAATCGTTTCGAAATCGACGGTAAGGAGTTCATATTCGCCGGTTGGAATCAGTGGGAAGTCATGGAGGCGTCGAACAACGTGGGACCTCCCGCGCGACATCTACCGCTTGACGGACGCGAACACATGGTGCGTGTGATGAATGCGGCGGTCGAAAGCGGCCTCAAGGTGGTCAGGATTTGGACGCACACGATAACGAAGGGGTACGAAGTTCAGACATCCCCGGGTGTGTGGAATGAGGAGTTGCTGCGTGGATTGGATTGGTTTCTTAGCGAAGCGCGAAAGCGCCAAATTCGTGTGACGCTCGTTCTTGCCGACTTTTGGTACGAGCTCGGAGTGCAACGGTTCGTCGACTGGAGTAGCGCGGCGAAATCAAAACAAGATTTTTACACCGATGACGAATGCAAGAAAATGTTCAAGGATACCATCAAGACGATCGTCACGCGGAGAAACACTTTCAATAATTTGCGATACAGCGAAGACGCCACCATCATGAGCTATAACCTCATCAACGAAGCCCGCTGTCAAGGTTGTCCCGCTTCCACGATTGGCAGGTGGGTCGACGAGATGGGATCATATCTCAAGTCATTGGCACCGAACGCTCTCCTTTCTCTGGGATACGAAGGTTTTTATCATTCATCTGATGGAAGTGAGTTGTTGAACACCAATCCCGGCGAGGGCGGCTCGGATTGGGCGTCGAAGGAAGGACAATCCTTTGCCCGACACGTTCGATTGAAAGTCGTCGATTACATCTCCATTCACGTATGGCCGGATAATTGGCGCCCGAAAACGGTCGAGTTTCAACGCAAGTTCATTCAGTCGCGAATCGATTACGTCAATTCCCTCGGGGACTCGCTCGGCAAGCCTTTTGTGTTGGAGGAATTCGGCAAGCAAATCGATCGTAAGAGTGGAGAAGGATTCTCCGAGCGCGACAAATACTTTGCATCCGCGTTTGCGTTGGCAGAGAAAGAAGCTCGTAACGGGCGCGTGAGTGGGACGTTATTTTGGCATCTATACGATCTCGGTGTTGGCTTGCAGAGCAGTTATGGAATCCACGTGGACGAATCCACCTTTGAGCTCGTCGCCCGACACGCGAAGCGGATGAATGCGATTTCAGACGCGCGCGACTTCTGTAGAAAGCAGTGAGTGTTCAATTACATTCTTTACATACGACATCACAATCAAACCAAACCATAGCATACCAATCAATCAATCAATCAATTCATCGAAACAAAATCAACTCTCATGTTCACATCAAAAACTCGTGACGCACATCCACGCCGAGTTTTCCCTCAGAGGTTCAAAGTTTTTGTCCTCCGTGTACACTCGTCCGTCGAATCCGAGCTCTCGCACCTCTACCGAGCGCGACGAGTTCTTCTCCGCCTCCCACTCCCACTCCACGCGTTCAAACGAGCTCAAACTCTCTCTCAAGGCGTCCTCATCGCTCTCAGCCTCGCGTAAACTATACGACGTCACCACGAGCGGCGTCTTCTCCTCCACCACCACCCGCTCCACCGTCGGCATCCAATCGCTCGGATCGTACCCCCACACGCCCGCGTTAAACGCAAACGCGACGTCCGCGCATCGTTCCCCTTGCTCCACGACGTCGTGATACAATCCAACGCGATACTCCACCTCCAACGCCGCCTTGGTCTCCGTCGCCGCCTCGTGCGCGTACGCCGTGCCCACATCCACCCCGTCATCCACCTTGACGTTCGGTCCCACGCACAGCACGCGCACGGTGTCCACGCCCTCCCTCGCTGCCGCCTCTCGCACGCCCTCGAACACCGTCGCCGTCCCTCTCGGCGCCGTTCCCTCCCGTCGATCCGCCCCGAGCACGAGCACGTCCGCCACGACGCCGCCGCCCGCGCGCGCGCCCTCCGCCCTCGTCGCCCCCGTCGCCGAAGCCTCCCTCGCCGCGCGCGCCACCGCGCCCTCGAACGCGCCCAACCGCGCCATCGCCTCGCACATCGTGCGATCGCGAGAGACCGCGCCCGCGCCCCGCATCGCCCCGCCCCGGTCTCCCGACACCGCGCCCGCCATCACGCGCCCGCCATCGCGCCCATTCGCGCCCCCGACGTCGAGGACGCTCGCCGAGGCGTCCGCGTCGGTTCGACATCGATCGATCGAGCGGGTCGACATCGATCGATCGAGCGGTTAACCGACATCGATCGATCGAGCGGGTCGACATCGATCGATCGAGCGGTTAACCGACATCGATCGATCGAGCGGGTCGACATCGATCGATCGAGCGGTTAACCGACATCGATCGATCGAGCGGTTAACCGACATCGATCGATCGAGCGGGTCGACATCGATCGATCGAGCGGTTAACCGACATCGATCGATGATGAGATGACAATGAATGAAAGATTCTTTCGGAGAGAGTGATGAATGAATGCGTGAGTGATGGATTTCGCGCGCGATTGGCGACCGGCAGTCGTCGTCGTCGTCGTCGTCGTCCGTGGTCGAGCGAGGCTGGCGTGGACGTCGAGACGTCAGAGAAGGCGCGGCGGCGACGAGCCGGGAGACGTATACGAGGGCGACGTCCCGCTCGCACGCATTCTCGGCTTCGTGTTCGTCGCGCGCTAGGGGTTTTCGAGACATCGATCGATTGGGTGCTTGATTGGGCGCGATGGCGAACGAGTCCGCGGGGGTGCGACGAGACGGGTTGCACGCGGGAAGAGCGGAGATTTATACGTATGAAGCGCCATGGATGATTTATGCGTGTAATTGGAGCGTACGTGCGACGAAGCGACGCGCGAGAGGGACGACGACGAGATGGCGGGGAGAGCGGCGGAGAAGGGGCGCGGCGGCGGAGGCGGGCTTGGAGGGCTCGAGGGCGGTAGAGACGCGCGAGAGGGTGGTGGGCGAGTGAAGAGGGTGGTGGTGATGAGAAGTGAGACGTGGGTGCGAGAGACTGACGAGTAAACGCGTGTCTTTACGATTATTTGACATAGGTTCGACAAGATAAGCGGTTTCGCCTCGCCTTGGGATCTTTCGTGGAGGAGTATTCCAACAAGGTGGAGATCATCACGCTCGACGAAGAGACGGGGGAATTTCCTAAAGATGCGCAGTGTTCGTTCACGCATCCGTATCCGTGCACGAAGATTATGTTCATACCGGACAAGGAATGCACGAAGGAGGACTTGCTCGCCACCACTGGAGATTACCTGCGGATCTGGCAAGTGTCAGATGACAATGAGATTCAGCTCAAGTCGTTGCTGAATAACAATAAAAGCAGCGAATTCTGTGCACCTCTGACGAGTTTCGATTGGAATGAAACGAAACTGCAACGCGTCGGGACGTCCTCGATCGACACAACTTGTACTATTTGGGACGTCGAGCGCGAGTGCGTGGATACCCAGCTCATTGCGCACGACAAGGAGGTGTACGACATTGCGTGGGGAGGACCGGAAGTTTTTGCCAGTGTTAGTGCGGATGGTAGTGTTCGGGTGTTTGATTTGAGGGATAAAGATCACAGTACCATCATTTATGAGAGTCAGACGCCGGACACTCCGCTGCTTCGACTGGGATGGAATAAACAGGATCCGCGTTACATGGCCACCATCTGCATGGACAGTCCGGTGATCGTTCTCGACATCCGATTCCCAACTTTGCCCGTCGCTGAACTTCAAGGTCACCGAGCGAGCATGAATACGTTGGCTTGGGCGCCGCACAGCTCGAGTCACATGTGCACGGCGGGCGACGATAGTCAAGCTTTGATTTGGGACTTGTCCTCAATGAACCAACCACCGGAGGGTGGGCTCGATCCGATCTTAGCGTACTCGGCGGGGGCAGAGATCAATCAGCTTCAATGGAGCACGACTCAACCGGATTGGATTTCGATCGCATTCCGCAACAGTTTGCAAATCCTTCGAGTTTAGCGTGGCGGGACCTCCGCGGCGCTTTTTTTTGCGCCAAGCAACAACCTGTATAATAAACGCTCTTTACGTCATGCAACACGATCCTTTAGGAAGAAGAACATTGTTACGTTAAATTGAATCATCCGTTCTCAAATATCATCGTCCATGAACGAGCTTAATTCTCGAGCGTCTCGCGCCATCTTGAGTGGCCTTCCGAGAAAATCTCCGATGACACGTGAGAGAGCGTCGCGCGACAACCTAGGTTAGATGGAAGGTCGAGCGTGTGATCACGTGTGTTGTTCCACGACGTCCAACGTCGCTAGCACGCTCCTCAACGCCGTTGCTCGCGCGGTCGTGCACCAGTCCAGTCTCCTATCGACCGACTCGAGTAAGATTCAGCAAGCGTCCAAATTCTCGAAAGAGCTCGAAGATGCGCTCGTAGCCGATGCCGCGCAGGGGAAGAAGAAGCTAACCGATCTTTTGGTCGCCATCAACGGGTGGTCAGAATCGAAAAAAGGATTGATGAGCGGCGTGTTCGGTTCTTCGGGAGATGCCGTGAAGGAGGTAGAACAGTTGCTTCTCGACCACGACGAGGCATGGGCGGAGAGCGAGCGAAACAAGCTGGCGATCAATCTCGTGAAGAAGTGGTACGACACGGATAATAAGGCACACTGCACTGAGACGTTCAACGGCGATGAAGAGCTCTTTGAGCACAAAAAAAGCTGTCCATGGCTTCCGGTGTCGTGTCCAAACGCAGGTTGCCCGGCGTCTTATAGTCTCCATGCGCGCGAAAAACACGAGACTAAATGCCCGTTCAAGGTGATTGAATGTTCTTTTGGATGTGGTGATAAGATTGCGCGTAAAGATATGTCGTTACACACGTCTACGGCGTGTTCAATGCGCGAAGTGAAATGCCCGTATCACGGCTTGGGTTGCGACGAAAAGATGCGCCAAGGCATGGTGACTGAACACCTGTGCGAAAATGTGGACAATCACTTGCGCATGCTGTACGCCGAGGAAGCAAAACTCGAATATCGAGTCGATGAGATTGAACGATGGGCTCGCGCCATTCACGACGACGACGAGACAAGACGACGAGGCATCTCAGCCATCGACACCGCTCTTCTTACTCTCGAGACTAAACATCTCGATCTGGACAAGGATCACAGCGCGAGTAAAGCGCATCAACACAAACTCGAGGGTCGGATCAGAGAGCTCGAATCGATCGTGAAGAGGCAGGCGTCTGACTTGGCAGCATTGCGCAGGCTCGTCGATGGTCTTCGCAAATAGTTTGCGCAAATCGCGTCGGCAAGGTGTCGAAGGTCACGTCGTTGTGAATCGACGTCAAATAGTTGTTGTTTAATATTATTTCTCAATTTCACGTGTAAAATCGCCCGACAGTCGTCTTACCGACGCGTTCCAATGCAAAGTCGGCACCCGGCAACTGAACCCTTTCACTCAGAGAGCTGAACCGAAGCGAGTCACTCGCCACAGTGACGCGCGCGAGCGAGGGCGTACGGCGAGAACGTCACTGTGAACACTTAGATAGAGCGGCGACAAGCGTGTGTGCGCATCGCGCGATGTCGACCGTCGTCATCTCGACGGGTTTCACCCCGCAGCAGAACGTACGTTTTGAATCTCGAGAGGGCACCGCCGATAGTCGGACTGACGTTGCGACGGACGCGTGACACAGGCGGAGATCAGATCGTTGGTGCGAACGCTTGACTTGACCTTTGAGGAACAATACGTCGGAGGTGCGCACTTCGACGTGTTGCTGGCGGCGACGACGAGGTCCGTCAAGTACGACCAAGCGAGACAGATGCGAAAACCAATCGTGACGTTCGAGTGGTTGGTCGCGAGCTCGGGGGCGCGAAGACTGGTGGCGATGGACAGGTATAAGGCTCCACCTTTTCTCGGCTGCATCGTCTCGATCACGGGCTACATGGACTGCGCCGTGAGAACACAGTTGCAGAGCATGGTGGAGGACAACGGGGGGAAATACTCGCCCGACTTGATACAGGACAAGTGCACGCACCTGATCGCCGCGAAACCCGAGGGAGATAAATACCAGGCGGCGCGAACTTGGCGTCACATTGAAATCGTCAATCAGAAGTGGTTGGAGGATTGCGTGCGATTTCAAGAGAAGGTGACGGAAAATCGGTACGAGGTGGTTGAGAAAGTGGTTGCACCTCCGCAAGTGGAAAAATGGGTGCCCCCGCCGTTGGTGGAGGACGACACTCCGTGGGATTCTCATTATTTATTCGGTTGTCGTATATTCATGGTTGGGTACGACACGGCTGAGCGAGAAACGGATCAAGCTAGAAAGAACGCCATGCAAAGAGAGGCTTTCGACGTTGTGCGACAAATCCGTCTGGGTGCTGGAATCACGACGAAAAACGTCGATAAAGCCACTCATATAGTTTTTAGTGAATTCACGAGACCAGAAGAGTACCATCGGATGCGAATGATGAGGGATCGCTGCGTCGATGGAAGTTGGCTCGCGGCTTGTACAGAAGAGAAGGAGTGCGTGCCGATGGATGACTATCTCGTCAAGGAATCAAAATGGGAGAGTATGATGAAGAACATATCTAGGTTGCGACGAAACGATTCTGGGGCGCTGTCCACCAAGTCAAACTCTAGCTGTCCTCGAGACGAAGTTGAGGAGACGATGCGCGCTGCTCGTTCGAGCCGCTTGAATCCAGAAACTTCTGCGCTTGACATGACGCGGCCGACAGAAATCGTGACGAGGGACACGAACCCGCTCACACGTGAGAATTTGCATCGAACTCACGTGCCTGAAACGCGACATCTTGCTTCGGAGCTGCCTCCAACAGAGCGAGTCGATGCAGATAAACAAGCCGAGTCAAACGGTCCCACGCCATCGAGCATGCCTTTTGTGGAGAGACGTATAGCTCTGTCTGCTCTTTTGCCAGACGAAGAAGCCTCAGCGGCACAGGCGTACATTAGCCAAGGAGGGGGACAAGTCATCGATTCGCGAACAGGTCGAGAGTTCCAAAACGCAGATTACATGGTTTGTCCATCGCAGCCAAGTCGAGATGAGCGACGCATTTTGGACCAGATGGGAATGACAAAAGCAAAGTTTGTCACGTGTTTTTGGCTGGAACAGTGCTTGATGAGCGGTGACATAGTAGCACCTGAGGAATCAGTCGCGTATCAACCGCTTGCGGAGGATCCCCCACTGATGAGTGACTGTCGAATCAGCACTTCAACATACTCTGAATCTGAGAAGCGTGCGATCCGCATGATGTGTGTCCTGGTGGATGCGAAATACTCTGACCGTCTCGCGCGTTCAAAGTGCACACACCTCCTGACGCCGGTGGCTGCTAGTGAGAAGTATAACGCGGCGATGAAGTGGGGTTTGCCCGTTGTCACCAAGGCGTGGTTGGAGGCTTGTCTTAAGACGGGCAAGCGTCAGGATGAATCCAATTTTGCACCAGAACAAGAAACGAGAACAGCAGCAGCTCCTGCTGGCGCGCAGGCCGAAGCCCGAACTTCAGTCGAAGTTCCACCCGTGCAAAGAAAATCATTCGCTTCCCAGGTAGTTGGAAGGGATTTATCCGGTCTACTTCAACCGTCTGCGTCTCCGGTAGCGAATGCGTCAAAGCCGTCTACCCCGAAAAGTGTCGCAGCGACTACACCAAGCACCGACAGCAAGATGCCCAACTCTGCTCGGGCGCGTAAAAAGACGCCACTTTCGCGCGCTTCTTCAGGCTATACGCCCGGTAACAAACGTCAGAAACCGTCTAGTACGCGTAAAGGCACACAGGATCAAAACGAAGCTTTGTTCAGCGAAGTCATGGAGAAAATGGACGGAGTTGAGAATAGGCCCGATGAGTTACCGATACCGGTTCCATCAAAGACACCAACGAGACAGTCTCCAAGAGTACAGAGAAGTCGCGCTGTGGGAGGATCTAGCCTTCAAATATCTCAGATGGATAAGCATGAGACACAAGTTGGCTACGCAGACTTCAAGCACAACTCTCCGAGGAGATGTTCTCGACCTGACGGCACCGACAGACTCAATACACTCTTCACGACAACCACGACCATGGGTGGCAATTTGCCGTCGCAGGGCAACATTCAAACCGAAGAATGGATTTAGGTTATATCCCACGCTCACGCTCTATTCAGATTTAATAGTTAGCACTTAGATTTGTCTCACCCACGTCCCAACGCCACTTCACGCCTCGCTCGAGCATGTTGTCGATCACTTTGCGCGCGCTCGGTGAAAACCTGATACTAGCGCCGTCATGTTTTCGCCGTTCGGTGGCGTCGCGACGTCGCCATCAGCTCGTCCGCCCCTCTGCGTCGTCCTATCGCACGCCGAGTGAAGAGACGAGTGTCCAGACGGAGGTGAAAAAGTCTCGTTTTGTGGCAACCGCCGCCCCGTGCTCCTCCGCGGACGATGCTCTAGCTTTCATAAAAGAGCGCGGGGATTCTACCGCGAGTCATAACTGTTGGGCTTTCAGAATAGGTGAGAGCGTGTACCGCTTCTCGGACGACGGAGAGCCCGGCGGGACGGCAGGTCAGCCCATCATGAGCGCAGTGGATAACTCCGGTCTCGACCACGTGGTCGTTTTAGTGACGAGATATTACGGTGGAACCCAGTTGGGGACCGGTGGTTTGATTCGCGCTTACGGGGGCGCAGCGCAGTTGGCTCTCGATAAGGCTCTTGATAAGGCCGTGGACGTCTTCCCGACGGTAGACGCCGTCGTCAACTGCGAGGCGGCTGACTTAGGCAAGATTTTTTCCGCTATGGATGAATTCCAGGCCGTGAAAATTGATGAAGAGTACTCTGACGACGGTTCCGTACACATTCAAATGGAGATTGAAGAGCAAACGGTGGAGACGCTGAAAGAGCGCATCTTGAATTCAACGAGTGGGCGCGCCGAAGTCAAATGGTGGCCATCGAGCAGTTAGATAATTAGAGCGTTGTGATAACTAGGGATAACTATATAACATCCAAACACTTCTATTTCTAAGGTTAGCGTCATCACTGCCACTCGAGCTCCCAAGGCTGCCAATCTTTCTTGCTCGGAACGATGCTCTTCTTCGCGACGTCCCGCTGCATCGCCTTTCGCATATCAAACGCATCTTCCTCGCCGCTGTAATAATTTAGCACGCGTCTGTACACCGTGTACCCAAACTTTTCATACATCCCTATCGCCAGAGCGTTCGATTCTCTGACGAAGAGATCCACGAAGTACCCGTTGTGCGCTCGCTCTGTCACCTCCTCTAGCTCACCCATCAATCTCTTCGCCAAGCCCTGCCTGCGGTACCCCGGGGCCACCGTCACCGCGCTCACGTGACCGTGCCACAACTCACCCTCGCCCTCGCACTTACCCATGACGTATCCCATGATTTGACCGTCCGTCGTCGTCGCGGCGCTGAAATATTCAGGCCAGGTTCCGAGATAATGCAGGTAGAACGCGAGTCCGTACGTCTCCGTCAGCGCGTCGACGTTGACGTCGTTGTACGCGAAGAGGTCCGAGCACTTGAACGGGCGCACCGTCGTCATATCTCACGGGTCGACGCGCCGCCCGCCGCGACTCCGCGGTCGAGCCTCGGAAGGGGCGTCCTGGAGTGTGGGCGACGAGTCGAGCTCTCGGGTCCCGATGCGTCCTCAGTGTCCTGCGAGCGGACGCTCGACGCGCTCGAAATCGTTCACATGAGCGACGTCGGGCTCAAGGAGGACAGCGTCGCGCTCCGAAGCGCGCTGGAGTTTCTCCGTCGACACGAGCTACTGGAGAGCGAACGGGTTTTGGTGAAGGAGTTGAGCGGGAGAATCGGCGATGTCGACCTCGAGAGCGTCGCCGGGGAAGCGACGACGTCGTCCAACGAGCGAAACGGAGGCGTGAAATCGTGTGCGATCGCGTCGTACGACGAATACGAAGAGGAGGAAGACGACGACGAGGAAGAGGACGAAGCCAGTGAGAGTTGGAAACCGTCACTTTTGAGGCGACTGCAGAGCGTCTCCATCAGCGGGAAAGCGATGTCGGTGGCGCTGTCGGATGATAACGATAGCGTCGGAGGGGCGAGCGTTCGATCGGTGTCCACGATATTGCCGTACGAGATTCCCCAGGACACGGAATCGCACGAAGAAGTCTTGGCGCATTGGAGGGAAAAGGCGGAGGAGGCGTGCGAATACGACGGCACACACGACGAGGGATTCAATAGGTACTCTGTGCCGCGTCATGAAGTGGACGATTATCTCGTGGACTCTTTCGCGTTGACTGCTGAACCGGATGGAGTCTTTCACGATGGAAACGTACAGTTTTCACCGGACATTAAGGCGAACGAGGAGCGCATGGTGGTTGCCGAAAAAGCGACAAGAGTGCTCGATCGAGGCGAGAGCTTCTCATTCGGTGATGTGCCTTCTGGTGACGCAAAGAATGGAGTCGAAACACCGATGCCTCCCGGGTGGGTTGATTCGAGTCGCGATGCCGCCAGGAACGCCGCCCAGGTGTTTCACTTGAAGGTTTATCATAAAGCGGACAAGACTGGTTTTGAGCAGTCGAAGGACTTTAAGATCGGACAAGGTGACGTCATCGTGAATAGATATAGAGTAGTTGAAGGCATTGACCGTGCAGCGTTCAGTAAGACTGTTCGGGCACAGGATCTCCAGACGAATACGCCCGTTTGTCTGAAGATCTTGAAGAATAATAAAGATTGTGTCGACCAAGGTTTGGATGAGATCAAACTTTTGCGCTTGTTGAACGACCAGGATCCCGATGATGCTCACGGTATCGTGCGAATGAGTGACTTTTTCTACTACAAAGAGCACTTGTTCATAGTTCTGGAGCTGTTGCGAGCGAATTTATTTGAATTTCAAAAGTATGAGATGGAGACAGCGCAGATGCCGTATTTTTCGCTTGCACGAGTGCAGTGCATCGCGAAGCAAGTCCTCAATTCTTTGGTTTTTATACACAGCAAAAATTTGATTCACTGCGACCTGAAACCCGAGAATGTTTTGATGAAATCTTATGCTGATTGCAAGGTCAAGATTATTGATTTCGGAAGTTCGTGTTTCACTACCGATGTCTTGAGCAGCTACGCGCAGTCGCGTGCCTATCGTGCGCCCGAGGTCATCATCGGCGCCAGGTATTCACAGAAAGTCGATGTTTGGTCGCTCGGTTGTATACTTGCAGAGTTAGTGAGTCGACAGATATTGTTTCGGAGCAATTCGGTGCCCGCGCTGCTCGCGCGTATGGTGAGTATCCGAGGGCCTTTCGACAAGAAGTTCCTCGCTCGAGGAACACAGAGCCATGAATACTTTACAAAAGAAGGTTTTGTGTACGAATCTGAGGAGATGAGTGGTAGCATAACCATCCTACGATCGAAGCGAACGTGCTTGCGCGCGAGAATCGAATGCGACGATGCAGAGTTCATAGATTTCTTAGAGACGTTATTGAAGGTAGATCCGGATGCGCGACCAACCGCGGCCGAGGCGCTCAAACATCCTTGGCTCTCAAAACAATTGAGTTAGGCAATATGATGAATATCAACACAACTAAATCATTATCGACGGTCGTACCTATCGTACTTGTCGTATCTATCGTACTTGTCGTACTTGTCCTCGCGTCTATAAGGCTTGTAGCCGGGCGAGCGAGAGCGGTCGCGGCTGTCTCGTCGCCTATCATCGTCTCGTCCTCTGTAACCGCGGTCATCACGACGATCTCGGTCGTAGTAGCGATCGCGATCGCGGTGATCGCGGTGATCGCGATGATCTCGCCCCCGATGGTCTCGCCGATCGCCGCCGCCGCCGCCGCCACCGGGCGCTCGTCGCCCCACGTGCGACGCGAGAGAGTGCTTCACCGATTGCGGACGTCCGTTAGTGTCCTGTCTTCGACTTCCACCCTGTCCACCGCACCCGCGTCCGCGATCGGGAAACCCGAGCTCTTTAATCCTCGCCACGATTTCCCTTCGGGCCACCTCTGGAATCCTCGGAAATATCGTTTCAAAGTAATTTTGCTCCAAGAGTAAGTCCCTGACAAAGTCGCCCATGGTCACCTCCTTCCCGTCGGGCGACGGCTTAAACTTTTCACCATCTTTGAAAAACTCTTCGCACCACTTCAACAAGTCCCGTCCATTCTTCACGTATCGCACGTACAAAAATCCCACGACGCGTATGAAGGGTGAATCCCCGTGTCTCAACAAGTGCCAAATCCGCTCGTCGCTCAGCTCCATCTCGCACAGACGAAACAAAATGCAAAACCCAGTCGACGCCCCGCGCGCGTTCCCACACATCCACGGCTCGGCGTGATCGACCAAATCGTAAATCTCATCCACCAGCGCCATAAAATCGTACGTCGGCGTCCCATTCGCGTCCAACCGGCACAATTTTCGATAATACTCACTGTGCGCAATGTTTTGTCGAAGCACAGTCTCCACGCCGTGCGTCTTCCCGGACGTCGCCGCCGCGCCCGCGAACGGGGTCCAGATGGGTCGTCCGTGATTATCCACGTCGCTCGGCATCGTCCGTTCGCGTCCGTTCGCGTCGCCTCACGCCGCGTCGACGTCTGACGTTCGCCCCCGAATGGAAGATTCTTTCACGCATTCATCCAGCGGCGTGGCGAAAAAGGTGACGATGGATGGATGATGAGGTGAAGACGACGATCGGCGGCGGGAGAGGTCGACGCTCGACTGCGCGCCCGTCTCGACCGAGCGCGCGAACACGACCGTGACCGAGACCGGTGTGCGCGTCATAGAGACGACGAGGACGAGGACGCGCGAACGCCATGGCTGAAGAGGCGACGCCGGCGAGAAATACGGCGCGAAGGGATCTCTTGCTCGACCTGCAGCAGCGGGCGCAAAAGAAATGGGAGGCTGAGAAGACGTTCGAGGTGGACGCGCCGGAGGTGGGTGACGGTGTAGAGGTGGAAAAGTTTTTCGGAAACTTTCCGTATCCGTACATGAACGGTCTGTTGCATCTGGGACACGCGTTTTCGTTGTCCAAGTTGGAGTTTGCGAGCGCGTACCACAGGTTGAAGGGCGATAAGACGTTGTTTCCGTTTGCGTTTCACTGCACGGGGATGCCGATCAAGGCGTGTGCGGATAAGATTTCCAACGAGATTAAAAAGTATGGGAATCCGCCAAAGTTTCCGGACGCGGCCGAGTTGGAGGCGGAGGCCAAGGCTAAGGCGGAGGCGGAGGCGGCGAACGCCGGACCCGTCGACCCGACCAAGTTTGTGGCGAAGAAGTCCAAGGCGACGGCGAAGAAGGGGACGCAGGCGACGCAGTGGGGGATCATGCAAGCAAGCGGTATTCCGGACGAAGAGATCCCGAACTTTGCGGATTCTATGCACTGGTTGAATTATTTCCCGCCATTGGCGAAGAGAGACGTCACGGCGATGGGCTGCCAAGTCGACTGGCGTCGTTCTTTCATCACCACCGATGCGAATCCGTTTTACGATGCGTTCGTTCGATGGCAATTCAACACGTTGAAGAAAATCGGCAAGGTTGTCAAGGCGAAGCGTTACGCCGTCTACTCCCCGATCGATGGTCAGCCGTGCGCAGATCACGACCGGGCCTCGGGTGAAGGCGTCGGCCCTCAAGAGTACTTGCTCGTCAAGATGGCTGTGTACGAGGAGTGCCTCACCGGTGATCTCGCGAAGTTGAAGGGTAAGAAAGTGTTCTTGGCGGCCGCGACGCTTCGTCCCGAAACCATGTACGGCCAAACGAACTGCTGGATTTTGCCGGATGGCGACTACGGCGCGTACGAGCTCGCCGACGGCGAAGTTCTCGTCATGTGCGAACGGGCCGCCTTGAACTTGTCTTACCAAGAAAAGTTCAAGACAGAAGGAAAGCCGAAGTGCTTGCTCACCTTCAAGGGTCAATCTTTGATCGGTGTCGCGCTCAAGTCTCCGAGAGCCGCTCTCACTAAGATTTACTGCTTGCCCATGTTGACGATTCTCATGAACAAGGGTACCGGTGTCGTCACGTCTGTGCCGTCCGATTCGCCCGACGATTTCATGGCTCTCAGCGATCTGAAGGCAAAGCCTGCGTTGCGCGAGAAGTTCGGTGTCAAGGATGAGTGGGTCATGCCGTTTGAGGTTGTCCCGTGCATTCACATCGAAGAGTTTGGTGATGCGTGCGCGCCCAAGGTGTGCGAAGAGCTCAAGATTAAGTCTCAAAACGATCGCGCCAAGCTCGATGAGGCCAAGCACCGCACGTACTTGAAGGGTTTCACGGACGGCGTCATGCTTCTCGGTAACCACAAGGGCAAGCCCGTGAAGGAGGCCAAGCCTTTGATCAGACAAGAGATGATTGACGACAATACTGGCGTTGTGTACAGCGAACCCGAACGAACCGTGATGTCTCGCTCCGGCGGTGAATGCGTGGTCGCTCTCACCGATCAGTGGTATCTCGAGTACGGTGAAGAGTCGTGGAAGGCACGAGCCGAAAAGTGCCTCGAAAGCATGAACTGCTACCACGAGGAATCGCGAAATGCGTTCCAACACACTCTTGGTTGGTTGCGCCAGTGGGCATGCAGTCGTTCTTTTGGATTGGGCACCCGCATGCCATGGGATGATCAATACTTGATCGAGTCTTTGTCTGATTCTACCATCTACATGGCGTACTACACCATCGCTCACTTGTTGCAAGGCGGCGATATGTTTGGTAACGCTCGCCCTTCTGTCGAGCCAAGCAAGATGACTGATGAGGTTTGGGATGCTATTTTCTTGGGCACTGAAAAGCCAGCCGAAGATATCTTCCCGCGCGATCTGTTGGATCGCATGATTACTGAATTCAATTTCTGGTATCCGTTTGATCTTCGCGTCTCTGGTAAAGACTTGATTCAAAACCACTTGACCTTCTCGCTTTACAACCACACCGCAATTTGGGAGGATGAAAAGATGTGGCCGCGCGCCTTCCGTACGAACGGTCACTTACTTCTCAATAACGAGAAAATGAGCAAGTCGACGGGTAACTTCAAGACGTTGAAGCAAGCGATCGAAGAGTTCAGCGCCGATGCGATGCGTTTCACTTTGGCTGACGCCGGTGACACGGTTGAAGATGCGAACTACGTCGACGACACGGCGAACGCAGCCATCTTGCGCTTGACGAAAGAGCTTGCGTGGTACGAAGAGCAGCTCGTGGAGATCGAGGCGGGCAAGTTGCGCACCGCTGCGCCGAATAAATTCATCGATCGAGTTTTCAATAATGCTATGAACACGGCTATCGCGGAAACGCAAAAGCACTATGAAAACATGATGTTCCGTGAAGCTCTTAAGAGTGGTTTCTATGATCTCCAGTCTGCCAGAGACTCTTACCGTCTCATGAGCAGCGACGAAGGTGGAATGCACGCGGATTTGGTGAAGAGATTCATCGAAGTGCAGACGCTCTTGCTCGCTCCGATCTGCCCGCACACTTGCGAGTACATCTACGGAAGCCTTCTCAAGAAGGAGGGTACCGTCACCAAAGCTGGCTTCCCGGTTGGAGATGCGGAAGACGCTTCGCTCACCGCCGCGAATAAGTATTTGAACGATCTCATCACGAATATGCGTAAGGGTATCGCCAAGTGCACGGCTCCTCCGAAGAAAGGACCGAAGGGTCCGCTGAAGAAGGCTGTGGCGGGTACCATTGTGGTCGCTTCTGAATTTGTGGGTTGGCGCGCGACTTGTCTCGGAATATTGGCTGAATGCTATGACGCCAAAAATAATGAATTTCCGCCCATGCCGGTCGTTTTGACCAAGGTGAAGAGTAGCGAACTCGCCAAGGATGCCAACTTCAAGAACGTGATGAAGATGATGATGCCTTTCGTCAAATTCAAGATGGACGAAGCCGCTGTTGCCGGTGCGTCTGCGCTTAACACTAAGATCATCTTTGATGAGATGGGTGTGTTGAAAGAGAACATCGACTTTATCAAGAGAACGCTTGATCTTCCCAACATTAAGCTCTGTTTCACGACTGATAAGGAGTCTGGTGCGAAGGCGGAAGAAGCCACGCCCGGTGCGCCAGCCACCAGTTTCGTTGTCGAGGAGGGAGAAGAGGCGAAAGATGATGACCTCGCCGGAAAAGTTGCGTCGATGCTGTTGTCATAGGATACCGTAGGAAATATATTCAATTACACATAATACAATTTGTGACGCTCCGCGCCAACGCTACGCGTTAGAGGCGTCTCGATACGTTAAGATCAGAACGTCGGGGATCTGGCCTTCTCCAATCTCTTCGCGATGCGACAGTATGAATCGGATCTTCATCCGCCTCGTACATATTCAATACTTTTCTCCTGACTTCCGCAAGCTCAGCTTGCTCAGCTTCCAGAGCCTCCTTCACATTAGCTACGAATTCTGCATCCTCGGGAACGTTGAGCTGCCTCGCCGCTTGCTTCCCTTGACTCTTGACGAGCATCTTAAAAGCTATGGTGCCACCGGACCTAATGTTAGGACGACGAACGGCTGCGTTGAAGTGTCCTCTGGGTCCAACATTACTGAGGACCGAAGCTGTGGAAGTGCCGAGAAATTTATTCATCTCGCGATCAAAATCTCTCTCTTCTTGTGGAGTTGCTCTCTTGAGCTTCATGCTAACTTTCACCTCTTCCTCTTTCTCGGAAGATTCAGACTCCGAGTCAGATGAGTCGTCTTCATCGTCTTCGTCTATCAAATCCGTCTTACTCTGCGATTTATCTTCAGATTCATCCTCCGAGTCTGCCTCCGAGTCACCTTCCAGCATCTCGTCATCATCGCCATCACTATCTTCATCTTCCATTTCGACATCTTCGGCGCTTTCTCCCTGACCATCTCCCTCTTCATCCTCCTCCATGACTGTCTCCATGCGTTCAGGTGCATTCGGGTTCTCGGAATATCGCTTGCACTCCGCGTTCGCCTCCTCATACGTCTCACAGATTTTCATTCTCGGGTTGAGCGAAAGCATCACTTCCACGACGTCGTTGGAGATGTCTAGAGGAACGTCCTTGGTCAAGGCGTAGCGTTGGAAAAAGGTGAGAAATTTGTCGATATCTTTTCTACGCGAAAAGCTCGTTGCTTTTCTGCTCTTAAATGCGGTTTCCAAAAGAGTGCAGACCATGCGCAAGCGAATGGTATCCATCGGAGGATCCGCTGCCTGGCGCCCATCGTAACCAATAGAGATGATCAGGTAAAGTGATTCGAGTAATTCCTCAAAGTGCGCGATGCGTTCCTTGTAAAGGAAACCAAGTAAACGCATGTTTGCCACACGGCGTTGGTGCATCCAGGTCTCGTTGACTTCTAGACCAAATCTCACATCTTCAAGCACGGCATCGAGCGCTCTGACAGCAAGAGTTGGATAATACTGAGACAGCCTTTTTATTAGTGTCGCGACCAGCGGCACAGAGCTGTACTTTTGTTTGCACACCTTGAGCAATTTCCTCAACAAATAAGCTTCCATATCTTCCCAGGGAAGCTTGAGAAGTTGTGTGATGACTTTTTCTAAAGATGATTTTCGCAGCTGTGAATATATCAAATGACGCACGTATTCGTGCATGGGTGGCCGGACTTTTTTCACGATAACCCTTTGCACTGGCCTGCATTTGAAGTAGGCGCTGTCGACTAACGCACACTGGCGGGTGTCAAGTTTGCTCACAGCCTTGAGTCTCAAAAAGATGTCAAGAATACTCCCCATGCGCTTTGCCGTTGACGTCGTCTTTGTGAGATAATAGCCAGACACATCAAACAGACTGCAGAGCACATCGACGTTGTCCCCATGGAAATCATCCAAAAGGACTTTGATTATTTCGAAGACGGTGTTATCAGGGATGACTTTAAACTTGATGAGCTCTCCTATGAATTTGATGTTCTTCATTCGTTCATCAAGACTCACACGCTTGCCCTTCTTCACGAGATTGTAGAAGTCATCCTCCAAAGGTTGCGCCACCGCAGGTGCAATATCATCAAACACAGTCGCCAACGTCGATATGATTCGACCGTAGAAAGGAATGCGATCAATTTCCGACCGCCGCACATTCAAGAACTCGCGTGCCAAGTGTCTTCGACCACCTCGCGCGCCAATGTAACAAAAATCTGTACAAATCGCGTCAGCTTTCTCTTTCGACATGCAATCGTTGAGACGAACGAGTAAACCTTCTAGTTTTGCGCTGCGACCTTCCTTGTCTTCCTCCTTCACCCGTTTCTGTCGTTCGGCTTCTGTTTCGTTCTCGATTTTTTCGTTTGCGAGAAGAACAGCCGGAATCGACGCCTGCAAATCTGGAAGAGTCTCGTAAAAATGTTGCTGCTCCTCATCCTCCCACATGTCACTGCGTTCGTTCGAAGTTTTCACCCCTCCGCGGTGTAACTCCATCGTGCCCGCGCGAGAGACTTTTTCTTCCTCTTCCTTCTTCATCTCTGGCAGCTCGCGGCCGAGCGCCTCTGCCAACGTCGTCGCCCCCTTGAGCAGACCATCAAAAACCTTTGTGAGAGCCGCAAATTCTACGGATGCAGACTCACTGATCGCTCCCGTGCGCTCTAACAGGCGCGCCATTTCACGTTCTTGCGCGGTAACCGCACAGAAAGCTTCGCTCAGGACCATGAAGAGTCTGTCACAGTACTGATTCAACACGTCTCTGAAAGCTTTTTGCACATCTTTGGGGACGACAAACTCATCCGCTGACGGTTCGACATCAGGCGTCGCGCCAAGGATTTCGACTGAAAAGGTTTTAGCGAAACTAGAGAGAGTGCTCAGAGAGTGCTGGTAGAGATCAGGAGCCGTTTTGTACTCGAGACGTGCGATTTCTTTCACGGCGTTTAGAATCGGATCAACCTTGGGGCAGACTCCGACGAGATACAGTTCCATGAATAGACGCAGTTTCGTTCGTCGCTGCAAAGGAGACGGGAGCGCTTCCACTTCTCCCTCAGCCATTTTAAGTAATTTTTCAGGTTTTGGCGGCAACACGTAAGCACTGAGCGTTTCGATGAGCGGCGCGGCAAAGTCGCCGTACGTCTGATGCATGCACGAAATGATTTCCACCGCCGCGTTCACGTCTGAACTCTTCATTTTCCCTTCAACGCACGCCGTCGCCGCCTCCGTCACGTATTTACTCACGTTTACTTTACTCAAATCTTGCAGCATCGACGCTTTATTCTCCGCAGTAATCGTCCGAAGTTTTTTAATCACTGTCGTATTCTTCTTGATGCTCGAATCCCGTCTCTTCAGCTCTTGCTCATCGGGACGCGATGAAGACGCGTTTCCGCGCCTCGCAGCCGCGCGCATCTCTCTCACGAGCTCACATTCACGTCTTCTCGCATCCGCCTCCGCGATCGCTCGCGCTTCAGCCTCCTTCACCCTCGCCGCCTCCTCCTCCGCCAACTTTTTCGCCGCCGCTTCCTCTCGCAGTCTCGACCGCTCCAACTCGGCCGCCTTCTCCTCCTCCGTCAGCACGAGCGCCTTTGCCCGCGACGGCGCACCGTCTCCCCCACCGCCTCTCCCCCCGCGCTTCCCTCGCCCGCGTCCACCCCCTCGTCCACCG
>Ga0255784_10000766_pt1 | contig 26457 bp, 33 predicted proteins | sample 101ome_14_FD_179982 | JGI IMG/M metagenome (GOLD analysis project Ga0255784, IMG submission 179982) | Coastal salt marsh microbial communities from the Groves Creek Marsh, Skidaway Island, Georgia - 101403AT metaG (version 2) | ecosystem: Environmental > Aquatic > Marine > Intertidal zone >...
TACTTAATGAATTTGGTTCTGCAAAAGCTGTTAAAACAGCAAGTCTTAAAGACTTAAGTAAAGTTGAAGGAATTAATGATTCAATAGCAAAAAGAATATTTAATTTCTTTAATTAATATTAAATACTTAATTATAATTTCATTTTCTTTAGTATAGTAAATGATAAATTAAGGTTTATAAATGTCTGACAATAATATAAAAAAAGCTATACCAAACACACTTACATTATTTAGGTGTTTAATTTCAATCTTATTACCCATTCTTATCATTTATGGAGGAGAAACTGGCGCAATCCTTGCTGCTCCTTTGTTATTACTAGCAGGCTTAAGTGATTATTTTGATGGTTTTTTTGCTAGAAAATATAATGTAGTATCTATTTTAGGAAAAGTATTAGACCCGATTGCTGATAAGCTATTAGTCATAGGCGTTCTTTTATCACTAGCGAGTGAAAATTTGTTAGATTTTTATTTTGGATTTATTCCTTCTTTAATAATAATTTTAAGAGAAATATTTATTTCTGGACTAAGAGAAAGCGTGTCCTCTTACAATTTTACTTTAAAAGTTTCTGTTTTGGCAAAATGGAAAACTACAATCCAGTTGATTGCTTGTGGAAGCTTTTTAGTTTGGAGAATGAATGAGTATTTTTATAACATCGACTTTTTGGGTTTCATTTCGTATTGTTTGCTATGGCTAGCCAGTATTATTACTCTAATTACAGGGTTTCAATATGCAGTAAGCGTGATTAATTTTTTTAAAAAAAATAATGAGAACTCATAATGGTTGTAAAATATTTTTCCTGGATTAAAGAACATATTGGTAAAGCAGAAGAAGTAATAGATCTTCCAGCAGATATAACTACCATAAAAGAGCTGATTTCATATTTAGAAAATTTAAATGATGATTACAGGTTAGCATTCGAGAAAAAAAATCTTATTAAAATCGCTATTAATAAATCATATTCTTCTCTAGATGACAAAATAGACAATAATGATGAAATAGCTTTCTTCCCTCCAGTAACTGGAGGGTAAATGATAGATAAATCTATTAAAGTTAATATTAAAATTCAACATGAAGATTTTGATATTTCAAAAGAGACCCAAAAGCTTCACGACAGTGAAAGTGGAGCAATTGTTAATTTTATAGGTTTAGTAAGAGAACATAATGAACATAATAATGAACAAATAACATCAATGACTCTTGAGCATTACCCTGGCATGACGGAGTCAGAAATTGACAAAATTATCCAAAAAAGCATAAAAAAGTGGGAACTTACAGGCATTACTGTAATTCATAGGGTTGGGAAATTATTGGTATCTGATCAAATTGTATTTGTAGGAGTAGCTTCAAAACACAGACAAAATGCTTTTGATGCATGTAACTTCATTATGGATTGGCTAAAAACAAAAGCTCCATTTTGGAAAATTGAAGAAAGTGAGAGTCAAAGAAAATGGGTTGAGTCTAGGCAATCTGATCAAGACGCAATTTACAAATGGGAGAAATAAGACCTATTTAATGGTTATTAACTAAATCAGAATAAGCTTTTGTAAGTTTTAAGCAAAGTTCGCCAGGCTTAAATTTGTAATCTCCTATTGATTGGACGGGCGTAACCTCAGCTGCTGTTCCTGTTAAAAAACACTCTTCTGCTTCCGCCATCTCTTCAGGCATTATTTTTCTTTCAACAATTTCAACACCTAAATCTTGAGCAATTTTCATAACTGTCCTTCTTGTAATCCCATCAAGGAAACAATCTGCTAATGGAGTATGCAATTTACCATCAGGCATTTTAAAAAATATGTTTGCACCTGTAGCTTCTGCAATTTGGCCACGGTAATCAAGCATAAGGGCATCACTATATCCTTTAGCTTCTGCTTCATGTTTAGATAAAGTACAAATCATGTATAAACCAGCTGCTTTCGCATGAACTGGACCACACTCAGGGCTTGGTCTTCTCCATTTAGCAATATCAAGCTTTATGCCTTGCATTTTTTGATCTGGATCAAAATAACTAGGCCATTCCCAAACAGCGATTGCTACATTAATTTTTGTTGATTGTGCAGAAACAGCCATCATTTCACTACCTCTCCAAACAACTGGTCTTACATAAGCATTTGAAAGGGAATTTTTCTTCAATAGAGTGTTTTTTGCTTCTAGGATTTCTTTTTGGGAAAATGGTATTTTCATATCTAGTGACTTTGCTGAAAAAAATAATCTTTCAGTATGTTTTTCACTTTCAAAAATTTTGCCATTATAAGCTCTTTCACCTTCAAAAACACAACTTGCATAATGAAGTCCATGGTTTAAAACATGAATCTCAGCATCTTTCCACTCCACTAAGCTTCCGTTTTGCCAAAGGTATCCCTCACGGTTATCAAATGATAAGCTAACCAATTAATATTCCTCCAATGTTCAGCACTACTCATAATCCACAAAATTTTTAAATAATCAAACATTAAGAAATATGTTTTGTATTTCATTAAGTAATTGATTATTTTGCTCTATATGATTTTAATTAATAAATAATATTTAATAAGTGTAAATAACTTTATTTACTAAATGAACAACTTAGATCTTAAAAAATTTAACTTCCATATTCTGATCATCGATGATGATGAGAAAATAAGATTATTATTAAAAAAGTTTTTAGAAAATAATGAATTTAGAGTTTCTGACGCTGAAAGCACTGAAGAAGCAAAAAAAATTATGGAAAGCTTAATTTTTGATTTGCTTGTAGTGGATATTATGATGCCAGGACAAAATGGGCTAGATTTCTTAAAGGAAATTAGAAAAACAAGCCAAATGCCTGTACTAATGTTAACTGCCATGTCAGACCCAGAAGACAGGCTTGATGGTCTTGAAATTGGTGCTGATGATTACATGACAAAACCTTTTGAACCAAGAGAGCTTTTACTTAGAATACAAAATATTTTAAAAAGATTTACATCTAGTGTGATTGAAACAACTAATAATGATGAAACTAAATTTGGCCCTTTTTCTTTTAATATAAAATCTTCTAACTTATATAAAGACAGTGTACCTGTCCACTTAACAACTTCTGAACAAAAGTTATTAAGCTGTTTTTGTAAATCTCCGAATCAGTCTTTTACAAGAGAAGATATTAAAAATGAACTTGGAGGAAATATCGAAAACAGATCAATCGACGTTGCTATTGCAAGAATAAGACGCAAAATTGAGATTGATCAAAGATATCCAATATATCTTCAGACGGTAAGAGGTGTTGGTTGGATGTTACAAACACATAGTGATAAGATTACTTAAGTTAATTTATAAAGCAGTATAAAGCATGAGATTACGAGACATAACCCCCAAAAGCCTTTTTGGTAGAATGTTAGCGATAATTCTAGTGCCCATTATACTTGTGCAAATTATATCTGTTATTATTTTTTACGAAAGACATTGGGACTGGGTATCAAGACATATGTCAAAAAACTTAGCTAAAGATGTTGGATTATTAATTGATGAGCTTGGTAACGAGCCTTCTAAAGATCAAAGAGCTCTGTCTGCAATAAGAGCAAGACAATATTTTGATATAATATTTTATTGGTTAGAAGGTGGAATCTTACAACCAAACCAGGTAATTGAACCTCAATTCAAAAATTTTAGAAATTCTCTACAGGCCAGAATAAGAGAACCCTTTTACCTTTCAACGTTAGAAAATTCCAGACAATTTTACGTGGACATACAATTAGGTAATGGAATAGTAAGGATGCATATAGATGATAAGAGATTATTTGTTCCTACGGCTTTAACTTTTATTATGTGGTCAATTGGTGCTTCTGTAATACTTTTTTCTATAGCTATTATTTTTTTAAGAGGTCAAGTAAGGCCTATATTAAGATTGGCAAACGCTGCTAGACAAATTGGGTTTGGAAGAGATGTAGATAGCTTTAGTGTTGAGGGTGCTACAGAGGTTAGAATTGCTGGAAGAGCTTTCCAGGCAATGAGACATAGAATAAACAAACAAATTTCAGAGAGAACAGCGCTACTTGCAGGTGTTAGCCATGATTTAAAAACACCTCTAACAAGGATGCGCTTACAACTTGCCGTAATGGAGATACAAAACGATACTAAAATTGAGTTTGAAAAGGAGTTAAAAGAACTTGAAGAAATGATCGATGGTTATCTTGAGTTTGCTAGAGATGATAGAGAAGAGCAAATGGTTGATGCTAGCCTATTTAAATTATTGCAACAGGCCTCAAAAACATCTGACCCTAGTGGTGACAAAATAAATATTCTTCCACCTAATGATAATATTCCTATATTTCCTATCCAAGTCCAATCAATCAGAAGAGCATTGATAAACCTGTTAACCAACGCTATCAGATACGCTGGCAAGGCAACTGCTCAGATACAAATTTTTGATGATCATAGTGAAGTAATTATTGATGACAATGGCCCTGGTATACCAAGAGATAAAAGAGCGGAAGTAATATTACCATTCACAAGATTAGAAAACTCAAGAAATAGCAAAACGGGTGGCACAGGGCTTGGTTTGTCAATAGCAAAAAATTCAGCTCTAAACCATGGGGGAGAGTTGATACTTGAGGATAGTCCTCTGGGTGGGTTGAGAGTACGTTTGCTTCTCCCTTTATGATTCCTTTTTTAAAAAACCGAATAAAAATCCCAAATCTTGTACTTCAGTAAGATATTTATCAATTAGTCCTATGATAGAATCAATATCTTGATCTTGAGTTTGCAAAAATTTTTCTAGCACTTTTATAAAAACTAAATTTAACGCAAAAGACTTAACATTTTGCAAAACACAGTTTTGATTTTGTTTTTCTACTAATTTAAGAAGATTAGTCATAAAAGAAAAATTTTCGTTTAGAAGTTTAAAAAAAATGTTTATTTTTTTATCCAAACCTTGACTAAGAGTTTGTATGGCAATTTTATAGACTATAAATTTTTCAAACCTTAATGTCATACCCTCTAATATTTTATCGTAAACAGTTGAAACTTCATCATCTATGATTTCAGTTTTAAGTTCATGTATAACTTCATTATCGATTTTTGAAATTAGAATTTTTAAAAAAAAGTAATTTTCGATAAAGTTGGCAGGTATAATCTTTATAGCATTATCGTAGGAAACTTTAGACTCAGAACATAATTCTTCCAATGAAATATTAAATGTCTTTGTTTTCTTTATAATTGAAAAATATGTTTCACATAATTTCAATTCTAATTGTCTATCAGTTAAGTCCATAAACTTACTAACCATTTTTATTTAAATCTAAAGCTCTTTTTTTGGCATTTTTAATAGTTAAATCCAATAATGGATACAATCCTGTTTCCATAGATTCTAAAATTTCAAGACCTGCCTCAGTTGTACCACCTGGACTTGTTACATTTTTTTTAAGAATTTCAGCATCCATTTTAGATACCTCAAGAAGCTTTGCTGAACCTATTAAAGTTTCTAATGCTAAAGTTTTAGAATCTTGTTCTAGTAATCCATTTTCTTTTCCAATTTTTGACAACACTTCAACTAAATAAAATATATAAGCTGGTCCTGAACCAGAAATTGCAGTGACAACATCTATTAATTTTTCAGATGAGAGATAAATTGCTTTTCCGAAAGCACATAATAAATCATAAGCATTATTTATATCTTTATCTGAAAGATTGTTAGTTTTACAGTAACCAGTAACTCCAAAGCCAATAGAAGCAGGTAAATTTGGCATTGTTCTTACTATTTTGGCATTCTTATTAATTTGGTTTTGAAACCATGAAATGGATAAACCAGCTGCAATAGAAATATAAATAACATCTTTAAAATTAAATTTTAAAAAGGGCTGAATTGACTCTTTCATTTGTTGAGGTTTAACCGCCAAGAAAATTATGTCACCACTATTAACCTTAACAAATTGTGTTAAGTGGTCTAGATCCTCATATGCGCTAAAACCATCTTCAAAAGCAATTTTTCTTAAATTAGAAACTTTTTCAACTACAAAAAAATTAAAATTTAACTTTTTGAGTCTCCAGGCTTTTGCAATAGAGGAACCCATTTTTCCATATCCCAAAAGTATGACATTCTTCATTTTTTCAACCATATTTAATTAATTTAATTTATTATTAATATTTTATGCGTTACCTTCAGCATTTAAAAATAAAAGCTCAAAAGTGTTTTGCTCTATAATTTCTCCGTAAATCAAATTATGTATGGCCAATGCAAATTTATGAAATAAAGAGTTTATATGAGATAAGTTTTCCTCCAAAACATATTTTAAATTATTTTTATTATATTTCTTTTCTTGGAAAATTTGATTGGCCTTGAATTTGATTTTTTTATCAGAAAAATCATAAAAAAAATAACCATTATCTGAAATCTTATTAATGCAATTTATCATTTTTAATAAGTCAAAGGTTTTGTTTACAGGAATTTGAAAATCTAAAATATAATTAAAATTAATTAATTCATCTCTAAGGTTTATTTTTAAATAATAATCTGCAATTTCTCCTCTAAAGCAGAAATCATATTTTAGATTAGTATCTAGATTTTTAAACCAACTATGCTTGAAAAAAGTATAACTAATGTCATAAGAATAAATTAAACTTTTAATATTTTGAGTCATTTCACAATATATAGTATTTTAAATGAGTATTTATATTATATTATACTATATGTTGTTTTACTAAAACTATAATTTACTTTTTAGTTTTTGATTTTTTTTCTAATTTTGCTTTTAAAAGATTAAATTCAGAATTTAATTTTTCATGCCTGTCTAATAAAGCTTCAAAATCTTCTCTACTAACAATACCTTGAGTATTAATAAATTTCTCAAACTTAGTCTTGATAATATTATCAATTTCATTTTTTAAATCAGAAAATGTTGATAAGGCTCCATTAATAACAGAGGCAGTATCTTTTAAAAAAAAGTTATTTCTTTTCATTTATTTCCCTCTAGTAGAACTAAGAATGAGTTTAAACTATATTTAATAGTATAATTTGTATATCTTAAATTATTTAAATATATAGTAACTTATGTTCGAATTTCCAGATATCAGTCCTGTAGCCCTGGACTTTGGTATAATAAAAATAAGGTGGTACGCGTTATCGTATATCGCCGGTATTCTAATGAGCTGGTACCTAATATTAAAAATAATTAAACTTAAAAGAATTGATATTAATACCAAACAAGTAAGCGATTTGGTTGGTAATTCTATGATTGGGATCATAATTGGTGGTCGGCTAGGGTATGTTTTATTTTATAATCCTGAGTATTACTTCAATAATTTGATAGAAATTTTTAAAATTTGGAATGGTGGTATGTCTTTCCATGGTGGATTTCTCGGAGTAGTCTTTGCTATTATTTATTCGAGTAAATTGTTTAAAGTGCCTCTACTAACTTTTTCAGACTTAATAGCTCTGGTTACTCCTGTAGGTTTGTTTTTTGGTCGTTTAGCTAATTTTGTAAATGGAGAACTTTACGGCAGAATAACAAATCATCCCTTTGGCATGGTTTTTCCAACAGGTGGTGACCTACCTAGGCACCCTAGCCAACTTTATGAAGCTCTTTTTGAAGGCGTAATTCTTTTTATTATTTTGTGGATTATGGCGTCAATATTTAATCTATTAAAAAGGCCAGGATTAATAACAAGTTATTTTATATTTTTATACGGTTTATTTAGATTTTTCATAGAATTCTATAGAGAACCAGATGAGCATATGGGTCTATTATACTTCGAACTTTCAATGGGACAAATTTTATCTATACCCATGATTTTGACAGGTTTATATTTTTCAATTATTTTTTTCAAAAAAAATGAAAATTTTAAAGATTAATTTTCACTCATTAGAGTTAATTTATGACAATAAATAGAATACTACACAATTTCTTAGACCAAAATGATATAAGTTACGGTTTTTTTACAAGAAATGGAGGAGTATCCAAGAGCCCATTTAACTCCTTAAATTGTAGCTTAAATGTCAGTGATCAAAAAACAAATATACAAGAAAACCTTAGGTTAGTTGGCAAAGAGCTTAAGTTAGATAAGATAGTAAAATTGAACCAAACACACTCTTCAAAAGTTCATACTGTCATTAACTCAGATGATCATACAAAAATTATAAATGCTGATGGATTAGTTACGAATTTAAGAGGTGTTGGCTTATCAATACTAGGAGCAGATTGTGCTCCTATTTTATTTTATGATAAAATGTCTAAAACTATTGGAGCATGTCATGCTGGATGGCGAGGAGCTATAGACAATATTGCTGAAGTTACAATTGCATCTATGGAAAGTATAGGAGCCACTAGAAAAAATATCATATGCATTATTGGACCAACAATACAAAAAAAATCTTATGTAATAAAAGAGGACGTCGCTCAAATTATAAAGAAAACTCCTTTTTATAAAAAAAATAATTCTATTTTACTTTTAATTTCAAAAGGTGAATATTTTTTTGACCTGCCCTTACTTCTTAAAGAAAGTATAAAAAGTGCCAAAATTGAAAAGGTTGGTGATATAAGTATAGACACATACAAATCTTCTAACCTATTCTTCAGTCATAGAAGAGCAACTCACCAAAAAATAAATTCATTACCTTTAACTGGTAGACAAATTTCAGTTATTGGGTTGTGTGAAAATTAGTCAAATGCCACATTTAATAATATTTTTTATAGTTATAATTTTAGGAATAATTATTTTAATTTTTATTTAAAAATATGATTTTTTTTATGAAATTTATCTTGCTAAAAGTTTAGCAAGACTGCTATTAAATATCTTTAAATTCTTGGGGAAAATATAATGAAAATACTTTCTTGCAATTCTAATGTTGATCTTGCAAAAAGTATTTCTCAAAACCTTAATTCAAAACTTGTTAAAGCAGAAGTTAAGAGATTTTCTGATATGGAAGTTTTTGTTGAGGTTCAGGAAAATGTAAGGGGCGAGGATATGTTTGTTATCCAGTCAACGTCTTATCCTGCAAATGACCACCTAATGGAATTACTAGTCTCCTTGGATGCCTTAAGAAGAGCTAGTGCAAGAAGAATTACGGCTGTAATTCCATATTACGGATATGCTAGACAAGATAGGAAGTCAGGTCCAAGGACTCCTATATCAGCAAAACTTGTTGCAAATTTAATCACAAAGGCTGGCGCTGATAGAATCCTAACCATGGATCTTCATGCAGGTCAAATACAAGGATTTTTTGATATACCTACAGATAATTTATTTGCTGCTCCTGTATTTGTTAAAGATATTGAAGAAAAATATAAAGGAAAACCTCTAGTTATTGTATCTCCAGATGTAGGCGGTGTTGTAAGAGCAAGAGCCATAGCAAGACGAATTAATGCAAACTTAGCAATAATTGATAAAAGAAGAGAAAAAGCGGGATCGTCTGAAGTTATGAATATTATTGGAGATGTCAAAGACCATCATTGTATAATTGTCGATGATATAATAGATTCAGGTGGAACTATATGCAATGCAGCTCAAGCATTAATAGATGTTGGCGCTTTAAGCGTAGACTCATATGTTACACATGGAGTTTTATCAGGCTCAGCAGTAACCAACATCAGTAATTCGCCTTTGAGCTCTCTAGTAACAACTGATTCTATAAAAGCAACAGAAGCTGTTAAGATGACCAGTAATATTAGACAAATTTCAATTGCACCCATAATTGGAGAGGCTATCCGTCGAGTTCATATGGAACAATCTGTTTCAAGTCTATTTGAATAATTTTTATATTATTTTCTTTATATTTTTTGATTATGGGGTTATGTATTCATAATTCTTTTGCACCCCTGGAGGCAAAGATTTTTACAAGGAGATCATTTAATGGAAACTATTGATTTTAAAGCAGAAGCTCGTAGTCAGGTTGGTAAGGGGTCTGCCAGAGCTGCTAGACGTGCAGGTTTAGTTCCTGCTGTAATTTATGGGAATAAACAAACCGCAATTCCCATAACAATTGATGCTAATAAATGGCGCCAGCTAATGCATAAGCCGGGCATATTTAGTCAACTTATGAATATTGAAGTTAATAATGAAAAACATTTTGTTTTACCTCGTGATATTCAACAACACCCTGTTTCAGAGGAAGCAGAACATGTTGATTTTTTAAGAGTTACTAAGAATGCTACTGTAGCAGTAGGTATTAACGTCGAGTTTATTAACGAAGATAAATGTACTGGGCTAAAACTAGGCGGTGTATTAAACGTGGTTAGAGCACAAGTAGAACTAAATTGTCCCGCAATATCAATACCTGAAAAAATTACCGTCGATCTAGAAGGTTTGAATGTAGGTCACACAATACATATTAGTTCAATTCAACTTCCTGAAGGTTGTACTCCAACGATTACAGATAGAGATTTTACAGTAGCGACAATTGCTGCTCCTAGAGGTGGTTTAGGAGACTCTGATGAAGAAGAAGAAACTACAGATGAGACTGAAAATAAAGAAGAAACTGAAAGTGATAGTTAGAAATAACTATCACAAAGTAAATTTTAGCTTTCAAAATGTTTCTAATTGTAGGCCTTGGTAATCCAGGAAAACCGTATATAAATAATAGACATAATGTAGGATACAAAATTGTTGATGCATTAGCTGATTTTTATAATAAAAAATTATTTTCTAAAAACTTTAAATCTGAATTTTTAAAGTTAGATATAAGTGATAATATCGTATTTCTCCAAAAACCAACTACTTTTATGAATAACTCTGGGCTAGCAGTAAAAGAGATAAAAGATTTTTATAATATCCCAATTAATAAAATATATGTGATTCATGATGAAATTGACCTCGACCAAGGAAGAATAAAGTCAAAGATTGGCGGAGGACATAATGGACATAATGGTTTAAAAAGTATAGATCAGTATATTGGTAAAGATTATCATAGAATTAGAGTTGGAGTGTCTAGACCTTCTAAAATCTATGAGAAACTAAACCAAGAAAACATTTCTAAATGGGTTCTATCAGATTTTACTTCAAACGAGGAAATAAATTGGCTTAATAAAACCCTAGATAAAATTACTGATGAAATTAATCTATTAATCACTAATCAAATAGAATCATTGAATTTTAAGTGAGGTAACATTTATGGGATTTAAATGTGGAATAGTCGGTTTACCAAACGTTGGCAAATCTACTTTGTTTAATGCTCTTACAGAAACAGCAACTGCTGAAGCTGCTAACTATCCTTTTTGCACAATTGAACCTAATACTGGAATTGTAGCGGTACCAGATACAAGGTTAAAAAAACTTTCTGAATTAGCTAATTCTCAAAAAGTAATTCCGGCGCAAATGCAATTTGTAGATATTGCAGGCTTAGTTAGTGGTGCCAGTAAAGGAGAAGGTTTAGGAAACAAATTCCTATCACATATTCGAGAAGTAGATGCTATTGTTCATGTTTTAAGATGTTTTGAGGATACTGAAATTACCCATGTTGAAAACACAATAAATCCTTTACGGGATTGTGAGATTATTGAAACAGAATTAATGTTAGCAGATTTAGATAGCTTGGATAAACAAATACAAAACCTTTCTAAAAAGGCAAAATCTAACGATCCAGATGCAAAAAAAGACTTAGCTTTAATGAAGGATTTACATGTTTTATTATCAGAAGGTAAACCAGTAAGGTCAGCTAGTTTCGATTATGAAAAGATGAAAAAGATTAAAACATTCAACCTACTAACATCAAAGCCAGTTTTATATGTATGTAATGTTAGTGAAAAAGATGCTGCATTGGGTAATGAATTTTCTAAAGTTATTTCGGAAAAGGCTAAGCAAGAAAATTGTGTAGCTGTAATAATTTCAGGCGCAATTGAAGCTGAAATTGCTTTGTTAAACGAAGAAGAAAAAAATGAATTTCTTATTGATTTAAAGTTAGAGGAATCTGGTTTGAATAGGCTGATAAGAAAAGGCTTTGATTTACTTGGTTTACTAACATTTTTTACTGTAGGACCAAAAGAAGCAAGAGCTTGGACACTTAGAAAAGACTCAACAGCGCCTGAAGCTGCAGGTACAATTCATACGGATTTTCAAAAAGGCTTCATAAGAGCTGAAACAATTTCTTATGACGACTATTTAACTTATAAAAGTGAACAAGCCGTAAAAGACTCAGGACGAATGAGAGTTGAAGGTTCTGATTATATAGTACAAGACGGAGATATTTTTCATTTTAGATTTAACGTTTAAAAGGAGATGAAATGAGTGAATTTCTAGAAATTAAATCATTAGATGATCATTTGTTTGAAGCTTATTTATCACAGCCTAAGGGCAAACCAAAAGCTGGACTTGTAATCTTACAAGAAATATTCGGAGTCAATACTCATATACAAGAAATAACAAGCTTTTTTGCAGATCAAGGTTATCTTGCAATAGCACCTTCCTTATTTGATAGAAGTGAAAAAAATGTAAAACTTGGTTATGATGAAAAAAGTATAATAAAAGGAAGAAACTTAAAAAGCCTCTGTGATAAAAACGCGCTTAAAGATATAGAAGCTGCAATTTCAGTAGTCTCCTCAGCTGGCAAGGTCGGTGTAATTGGTTATTGTTGGGGAGGATCACTCTCATGGAGAATAGCTTGTGAAAATAACAACCTGTCTGCAGCCATATGTTACTATGGTGGGGATATTCCAAACCTAAAAGAATTAGAACCTAAATGCAACGTATTGACTCATTTTGGAGAATTAGATCAAGGTATACCTATAGAGAGCGTAAGGCTATTTAAGGCAGCAAAGCCAAAAGTAGAAACCCACACCTACCCAGCTGACCATGGGTTTAATTGTAATCACAGAAAACAGTACAATGAAACAAGTTCAAAGGTAGCTTTAAACAGAACTCTTAAATTTTTAGAAAAGAATCTCTGTTAATTATTTATTTTTAATTGGTGCCCAAATTTGTTTCATAGCAAAATAAGATAGCAGAGTTAGCACTAGTAAAAATAATATAACGGAAATGCCTAATCTTTTTCTTTCCTCTAATTCAGGTTCTGCTGCCCATGCTAGAAAGGCTGTTACATCTTTTGCCATTTGTTCAGGAGAAGCCTTTGTTCCATCAGCATATGTAACACCATCGTCGTATAAAGGTTGTGGCATCCCAATCAGATTACCAGGATAGTATTTATTATAATACATGCCATCTGGAACTTTCTTACCAGTAGGCGCTTCAACATATCCAGTAAGTAAAGCATGAAGGTAATTAGCACCATCAGCCCTTGCCTTAATTATCAATGATAAATCCGGTGGATAAGCACCTCCATTAGCTACTCGAGCTGCTTGTTCATTTGGGTAGGGAGACACAAATTTATCACTAGGACGTGCAGGCCTCTCAACAGTTTCCCCTTCATCGTTAACTGTATTAACACTATTTTCTGCAGCAAAAGCTTTAATTTCATCATCGTTATATCCAATTGCTTTGAGGTTTCGATAAGCTAAAAGCCTCAAACCATGACAACCAGAACAAACCTCTTTGTAAACTTGAAGACCTCTCTGCTGAGAAGCACGATCAAAAGTTCCCATTACACCAGAAAAAGACCATTCTTGCTTAGGATATTCAATTTTATCTCCAGCAGAAAAAGCGGAAAAAGAAGCCAAACACATAACGGTCAATAAAATAAATTTACATATGCTCATAGAAAGAAAATTTATTAATTTATTTAACATTTATTTTTTCTCCCTAGCAGCGTAAGCCGAGGCAGTTGCCCCTCCACTTAAAACAGGTTCAGAAATAGAAATCGGTAGAGGTTTAGTTTTTTCAATGTAAGGAAGTAATGGAAACAGAACCAAGAAATGAAAAAAGTAATAAGCTGTAGCTATTCTAGATAATGTTACATAAATACCTTCGGCAGGCATTGCGCCTAAATAGCCTAGCAAAATACAATCTAACAAAAGTATCCAAAAGAAAATTTTAAAAATAGGTCTAAATTGAGAGGATCTAACTGGTGACCTATCTAACCAAGGTAATATAAACAATACTGCTATGGAACCAAACATAAACAAAACACCACCAAGCTTATCAGGAATAGCTCTTAAAATTGCGTAAAATGGTAGAAAATACCACTCAGGAACAATGTGGGCTGGAGTTACTAGCGGGTCAGCTTCTATATAGTTATCTGGATGCCCCATAAAATTAGGAAAGAAAAATACTGCAGCCGCAAACAAGGTTAAGAAAACACCCAGGCCAAACAAATCTTTAATGGTATAGTAAGGATTGAAAGGGAGTGTGTCTTGTGTTCCCTTAACATCTATTCCAATTGGGTTATTAGACCCAAACCTATGTAATGCTACAAGGTGTAAAATAACTACACCTACGATAACAAATGGAAGAACAAAATGAAGGGAAAAAAATCTATTCAAGGTTGAGTTGTCGACAGAAAAACCACCCCACAACCAAGTCACGATACTTTCACCTACCACAGGAATAGCTGAAAACAAATTAGTGATAACAGTTGCACCCCAAAAACTCATTTGTCCCCATGGCAGAACATAACCCATGAAAGCAGTTGCCATCATTAATAATAAAATCAGAACACCTAAAATCCATAATAGTTCTCGTGGTGCTTTGTAAGAGCCATAATATAGACCCCTAAATATATGAATATAAACGACTATGAAGAAGAAACTTGCTCCATTCATGTGTATATATCTAATTAACCATCCATGATTTACGTCACGCATAATCCTTTCAACGGAGTCAAAGGCGTAATCTACGTGAGGTGTATAGTTCATTGACAAAACTATGCCAGTTATAATCATTGTTACTAATGCAATTCCTGCCAATGAACCAAAATTCCAAAAATAATTTAAATTCTTGGGGGTTGGATAATGATTAAGTTCATGATCCATAAAAGAAAATATTGGTAATCTATAATCAATCCACTTAACTACAGGGTTCTTGAATTTAGATTTTGACATTAATTACTCCTAGTGAAATTTTTTAAGTGTTTACTATAAGGTTTAACCAATTTTAATGATGGTATCTGATAAAAATTTATAATTTGGAACTTCTAAATTAGTTGGTGCAGGGCCTTTTCTAATTCTACCTGAATGATCATAATGAGAACCATGACATGGGCAAAACCATCCTCCATATTGCCCTTTAACATCACCAGATTTTTGTCCGAGAGGCACGCACCCTAAATGAGTACAAACACCCACCAAAACAATATATTTTTCATTACTTACACGTTCCTCGTCCAACTCAGGATCTCTCATTTCTTCTAAAGAAACTTCTCTAGCTTTTTTGATTTCTTCGGCTGTTCTATGACGTACAAAAACAGGTTTACCTCTCCATTGAACAGTAATAGCTTGACCTTCTTCTAAAGAAGATAAATCAATCTCTGTAGATGCTAAGGCTAGAGTGTCAGCTGCAGGGTTCATTTGATCAATTAATGGCCAAGCGAATGAGGCGGCACCTACCCCGGCCATTGCATATGTGGAAACGATAAGAAAGTCTCTTTTGGACTCATCTTTGCTGCTTTTTGAATTAGATTTAGTAGACATGAATATCCTTGTAGAGTGTTATAATTTATATAAACATTCTTTGAGAAAAATTCTAGTCTTTTTCTGTTCTAATTATAATTTTTTGACAATTAAACTAATGAAATATTATTTGAAAATATTAGTGACAAATATAACTATTTCCAACTTACATTTGGAGGCAAACTCATTAAAATTGCTTCAGTATTTCCTCCTGTTTTCAAACCAAACATCGTACCACGATCATACAAAAGATTAAACTCAACGTACCTTCCCCTTTTTACCAACTGATCTTCTTTATCTTTGTCATTAAATTTCGTTAGAAAACGATTTTTTATAATTTGACAATATGATGATAAAAAAGTTTTTCCTATATCTTTGACAAAGGCAAAATCATGATCCCAATTATTATTATATAAATAGTCAAAAAAAACACCACCGACACCCCTAGCCTCATTTCGATGTGGTAAATAAAAATAATCATCACACCATTTCTTATACTGGGGGTAATATGAGAGATTATATTTATCACAAGTTTTTTTAAAGCTCTGATGAAATATCTCCTTAGATTCTAAATCTTCAAATATAGGTGTGAGATCCCCTCCTCCGCCAAACCACATTTTTTGGTTTTCTCCTTCACCTGTAACAAGAAATCTTGTGTTCATATGAGCGGCAGGAACGAAAGGGTTAAACATATGAGAAACTACAGAAATACCTGAAGCCCAAAATTTACCATTTTTTTCAGCACCTGGTATCTGACTTCTAAATTCTTTTGAAAATTCTCCATGAACTGTAGAAATATTGACACCAACTTTTTCAAAAATATTACCTTTCATGACAGAAATAACACCGCCGCCGCCTCCTTCTCTTTTCCATTGTTTTTGGTCAAAGGAAGTTTTTTCATTATTAGAGGAGGTATTTTCAATCTCTTCAAATGATCTACATATTTCATCTCTAAGATGAACAAACCATTTAGCTGCCTCTTGTTTTTTAAAATTTATTTTTTCTAACTCGTGACACGATTTTTGGTTTTTCAATTTTAAAAGCATTTCTGATTTAATATTCATCGGCATTTATTTCGTTTTGATAATTTGGTAACAAAATTTAAAAGATCTTTATTTGAATTTTTAAAATCATTCTTAACCCAGAATTCTTCTGATTTATACAATAAATTATTTTCTTCTTGATGATTAAGTCCAGGTTCCAATAATCTAATTTCTTGCCTAGATAATGGGAAAGTTGGCCAAACTAATTTATTAAAATCTAATTGATCAATTATTTTGACTGGTAGAATATGAAGCAAAGCTAATTTATACCAATTAAAGGGTATTCTATCGTTCTTAAAAATAGTTTTATTATTAAAATCGCCCTTGACCCTACATTCCCAAACAAACTGTAAAATTTTAATTTCTTTTTCTTTCAAAGTCATTTGTTTAAAGAAATTAAGATCTATAAAAAAATTAAAATTCTTAATTATTTTAATAAAATTCAAATATTTAATTTTTTGTTTACTAAATTGAAATCTATCAACAATAATATCCTTCAGCTTTAAATCATATAAATGAGGAATTAATACACAGTTTAAATCAAGCTTTTCATATTGAAGTACTTCTTTAGCATATAATTTTATTTGCTTAATTTTTGAAAAGCTCTTGATTTTAAAACCAGGATGTTTTTTTAAATTTTGATCATTTTGAGCATTTATAAAGATATACTTATCTAAACCTAATTCTTTCATTTTAGTTAAACAAAAGTCAACATTGTCTTCTAAAAGAATTTTTAAAAATTCATCTATAATTCTCTTATTAGATAAAATTTTAATATTATTTACTAATTTTAATAACTGATTTCGTGACTTATGTAGATCATCAAACCTTGAGTATTTACCATAAAAACGACAATACCTAAAAAGTCTCAGGTAATCCTCTTTGATCCTCTCAATTGGATTACCTATAAATTTTAAATTTTTATTAATTATATCCTTATAACCATCATAAGGGTCTACTAAATTACCCTCATAATCTAAATATAAAGCATTAATTGTAAAATCTCTTCTTTTAGCATCAATGCCAATAGAGTTTACAAAACCAACAACAGCATATCTCCCAAAAGTTTTAAAATCTTTTCTTAAACTGGTTATTTGGTATTCATTATTATCCAAAATAATAGAGATTGTATGGTATTTGATATTATTTTTATTAACTTTAATTTTCTTATCATTAATTTTTTTTATAAACGAGTTGATATCAATATTAATGACGAAATCTATATCTTTTACGGGATAATTTGAAAGATAGTCTCTAATTGCTCCTCCAACAATCCATATTTTTACATCAATACTTTTTACAATGTTAAAAATCTCTTTAACATTTTTATTTTTAAGAAAAAATTTGATTATGTCTTGAGGTATAACTTAAAACCTTTGTCATTTTATTTTGAAAAACTTCCATCTTTAACTTTGCCATCTATTATTGATGGAGGACTGTAAGAATAACTTGGGTCAAAAGCATTTGACTCAAGATATAAAAAACCAAATAGAAGAAAAATACAAAAACCTATAACACTTGTTAAAGAGGCAAAAAAAACTGAATTGTTTACGGTCATTCTTTGTAAAAGATATTTTGTTAGAAAAAAAAGAAAAACTGAAAATATTACTGCTAAAAATATTATTAAATATCGTCGCATGGAGGAAACTCCCTTAAACCTAATCCAGCAGAAATTGTTACTAATACTCTAGCTGTCAATCCCCATATATTTTCAGTACCATATTTTATTTTCCAAGTCATGAGCATACTTGAATCTAGAGGAGGTTTTTCTCTAATCTGGTATTTAGGAGATAACAAAAAATTGGCTTTTACAAACAAAATTTTTTCTACCTCGTCACTATTAGGTTTTATTAATTTTTGTGCTTCGACGTCTTTGTCCATTATGCCTAAGAATGGTGTGACGACATATCCTGTTCCAGTATAAAATTTTGGAAAATGGCCAATAATTTCATATTTATCTCTTGAGATATTAACTTCTTCTTCAGTTTCTCTCTGAGCAGTTTCTTCTAAATTTTTATCAGTATTTTCTCTTCTTCCACCAGGAAAAGCTATTTGCCCCGCGTGCTTTCTAAGATTACTTTTTCTTTTTATTATAAGTATTGAGTTATTTTTTTCCTCTTGATTATTTGTAAATAACACCATCACACTTGCTTCAGAATAATGACCAATTGAACGATCTCTATCACCAGCATTTCTTACATTATAAACACAATTTATAAGATTATTTTTTGTTATAAAATTGATCAATGGTTTACTCGAATTAATTATTTTTAAAATGTAAATAATGTACTATTATAGATATAGTAATTATAAAGAAAACTCTATGTATATATATCTCCCAATAGCTGAACAACCCATTCACTCATTAGCAATTTTAGGGGTTGGCACTTTCTTAGGCCTTATTATGGGTTTGGTGGGCGTTGGTGGGGGGTTTTTATTAACACCTATTTTAATGTTTTTAGGAATCCCGCCTCCAGTAGCCGTTGCTTCTGTCGCCAACCAACTTGTTGGACCTTCAGTTTCTGGTGTCTTGTCTCATTGGAAAAGAAGCAATGTTGATTTTAAAATGGGAAGCGTACTTTTAGTAGGTGGCGTTGTGGGTTCTTCTATTGGAGTAATTCTATTTAACTTTTTAGGTAGAGTAGGCCAATTAGATTTCGTTATTAAAGTTTCTTATGTGATTTTTCTGAGTTTAATAGGCGGACTAATGTTATATGAGTCCTCGAGGTTAATATTCAGGAAAAGAAAAGGAAGAGTCTCACGAGGTAAATTACACCAACATAATTGGCTTCACGGTCTTCCATTCAAAACAAGATTTAGAAAATCAAAATTATATATATCTATACTACTTCCAATTTTAATTGGGGTAATTGTAGGAATACTTGCTGCCATCATGGGCATTGGAGGAGGTTTTATTATTGTTCCTGCAATGATTTATCTTTTAGGAATGCCAACCTCATTAGTTGTTGGAACCTCTTTATTTCAGATTATATTTATTGCTGCAAACACAACCATTTTACAAGCATCACAGAACCAAACTGTTGACATCGTTTTAGCAACAATACTCTTATTTGGTTCTGTCATAGGAGTTCAAATCGGTGCAAGGTTTAGTAATATTCTAAAAGGTGAGTACTTAAGATTAATATTATCTATGATTATAATTTTAGTTAGTCTTAAGTTGTTGTCTGACCTAGTAACTGTACCATCTGACCTTTTTTCAATTACTATTAGTAGGTAGGGTAATTGTGAAGCATTTATTATTCTATCTCTTTTTAATTTCTTTAACGCTATCGATACCATTTGAAGCTAAAACTGAAAATGAAATTGTAGCAGATTTATCGCAAGGAAATGTTGAAATTTCTACAAACTTTTTAGGGGCTAAAATACTATTATTTGGAGCTTACGATGGCAAAAAGGGTGATGATATAATTGTAGTTGTTACTGGCCCTAAAGGATTAGTAACTATCCAGAAAAAAGAAAAAATTTTTGGAATGTGGATTAATACTAAGAAAGTAAATTATATCAATACTCCAAAATATTTTAGCATATCATCAAACAGACCTATAGATGAAATTTTAGATAAAAAAACTCAAAAATTGTCTCAAATTGGTCTAAATAACTTAAATGTGAGGATACAACCAGGAACGACGATTGTTGATGATAAAACTTGGCGAGAAGCATTAACAAGAAATATGATTAAGTCTAAATTATGGAGTATTAATGAAAACTCAGTAACTCTGAACAAAAACGTCTTATTTAGATCATATTTAAGATTACCTTCTAACGTTGTTGTAGGAGAGTTTGATGTGAAAATATTGCATTATAGAAATGGTGAACTTATATCTAAAGAAAAAAATACTATTAATGTTTCTAAATCCGGATTTAGTGCCGAGATATATAAAATAGCAGATAATTATTCAACTCTTTATGGTATTTTTGCAGTTTTATTAGCTGTTTTAATCGGTTGGGGTACAAGCTTGATTTTTAGAAGATTTTAAGAGTGAATTAATGAGCAAAAAACAAAAAATTAATAAAAAAAAGAATATTAAGAAAAATAATAGGTTGTTTCTAGTTGTAGCAGATGATTCTAAAGAATTACATCAAGCGATATACTACGCAGCCAGAAGAGCAGCAACGGCTGGGGGAGAACTTGCCCTATTTAGGTGCATTGAACCTGTTGAGGGACAATTATGGGGTGGTGTTACAGAAATTATGGAAAAAGAAACTGAGCAAGCCAGTAAAGAATTACTCCAAGAATTAAGTCAATATTGTGAAACATTAGGCGCTCCTAAACCTAAGACATTTGTCAGAAAGGGCATTATTCATGAAGAGTTATTTAATTTAATCAATACAGAAGAAGCCATAAGAGTTTTAGTTTTAGGTGTGTCAACTGAGCATGGCAACCCGGGGCCACTTATAAATTATATTATTAATAAAGGAAGTAATTTATGCAGGGTACCAATTACAATAGTTCCAGGAAATTTATCCGATGAGCAGATTGACGCATTAATTTAAGAAATTTGTTGATTTAAATCATTCAAACTTTATATGTAATTGTATTTAAAAGAGAGCATCATGTTTAAAAAATTTATAATCGTTATTTTAGGGGTAATGTGTGTAACTATGGTAAAACCAGTAAAAAAAGCTTCAGCAAATAATAGTAAATTTATTACTATAGAAACTTCGCAGGGAAATGTAATTATTGAAACGCTTCCCAAAATCGCCCCTAACCACGTCAAAAGAATTAAAGAACTTGTAAAAAAAGGTTTTTATGATGGGATCATATTTCATAGAGTTATTTCTGGTTTCATGGCTCAAACTGGTGACCCAGATGGGAATGGTACTGGAGGTTCGGGGAAAAACCTAAAAGCAGAATTTTCAGATTATGAGTATAAATATGGTACTGTTGGAATGGCTAGATCTATGAACCCGGATAGTGGTGATAGTCAATTCTTTATCTGCTTTGATGGATGTAGTCACCTTACAGGGCAATATACTGTTTGGGGACAAGTTGTATCTGGCATGGAAGCAGTAGAAAAGCTTGCAGTAGGAGAACCACCAAGAAATCCAGATAAAATGATCTCGGTTAGATTAGGTAAAAAATAAGCAATTATATTTCTACAACTCTGATTGAATTAGTAGAGCCTGAAATACCAAAAGGCATACCCGCAACAACGACTATACTGTCACCAGTTGTAGCTAGTTTTTCTTCAGTAATTATTTCTCTAGCTTCTTGAATAGCTGCTTCATAGCCTTGGACTTTACTTAAAAATGGATAAGCTCCCCATAAAAGAGATAACTTTCTTTTAACATTAACTTCAGGCGTCATGACAACTAATAACAAGTTTGGTCTTTCTCTTGCCATTCTATAAGCTGTATTTCCTGAAGCTGTAAAAGCAACAACCGCTTTTGCTTTCACAGATTCTGCGAGGCTAACCGCAGAACGAGATACAGCGTTGTAAACGAAATTCTCAGCCATAAGACTTTGAGGTCCATCACCTGGATGTTTATGTATGTGTCTTTCCGCAGAAGTAATAATTCTATCCATTATATTTACAGTTTCGATTGGGAAAGAGCCAATTGCGGTCTCCGCAGATAACATCACAGCATCAGCACCATCAAATACTGCAGTAGCTACATCTGAGGCTTCTGCTCTTGTAGGCGCCGGTGATTCAATCATTGATTCTAACATTTGAGTGGCTACTATTACCGGCTTGCCAGCTTGCCTACATTCTAAGATTATCTCTTTTTGAATTCCCGGAACTTTTTCAGGGGGCAGCTCTACACCAAGATCGCCCCTAGCCACCATAATACCATCACAAGCATCAACTATTTGCGAAAGTTCTTTTAATGCAGAGGGTTTTTCTATTTTGGCAATTATTAAAGCTTTATCTTTTATATGTTTTTTAACTTCTTGAACATCGGTTAACTTTTGAACAAAAGATAAAGCTATCCAATCAATTTCTTGATTAAGTATAAACTTCAAATCATCTATGTCTTTTTCTGTTAAGGGATTTGTATTTAAAACTACATCAGGTAAATTTACACCTTTATTACTTTTTACTACCCCTCCTACTAGAACTTCTGTTTGTATTTTTTCATTAGTAATTTCTTTAACTTCAAACTGAAGTTTTCCATCATCCATTAATATTTTTGAGCCAACTGATAAACTTTCAAATATTTCTTCATGCGATAAATAAACTCTGTTAAAATCACCTATCTTCATATCTTTATCAAAAGTAAAATTATTTCCTTTTATGACTTTAATATCCTTTTTCATCTCTCCAATTCTAAACTTTGGCCCTTGGAGATCTGCAAGAATAGCTACATTGATATTTAACTCTTTTTCAGCGCCTCTAATATAAGTTATCCTTTTTAAATGATCACCGTGATTACCGTGGCTGAAGTTTAAACGAAAAACGTTAACACCTGCCTTAATCAAAGATTTTATATTCTCATAATCATCAGTTGCTGTTCCAATTGTAGCCACTATCTTAGTCGATCTAAAAAAATTTGTATTACTCACATTACAGTCCTCAATAAGATGTAATAAGTTTATACATCAAATATTAAAAAAAGATTAAAATTATTTTTTAAAATTTCAAAGTCGGCAAGCTATTTGCAAACTCTCTTTTGTTATAGGAGAATTATTAATGGCACAGATCGTACCCTTTCCGTTAGATAAAGTAAGAAAGTCTAAAAACGATAATATTTTTGAAGAAAAACACATCCTTCATATGATTAAAAACATTAGACAAAATTATCCTCCTTCGCTTTGGAATACTGTGTATCAACTCACTAAGCATGGTCATATAGACAACATCATCCTAAACGAATTAGATCATAACCCTAAAAAATAATCTTAATAAATTCTTTAGACAAAAAAATATTTAATCTTCTTTAAATTATAATTAAGATTAAATCATGACAAATAATATAAAATATCCCATTTTATATACTTTTAGAAGATGTCCATACGCTATAAGAACGCGTATGGTGATAAAATCATCTCAAATTACAGTAGAGATAAGAGAAATAGAATTAAAAAATAAGCCAAGAGAGTTTTTGGAACTTTCTCCTAAGGGAACAGTTCCTGTTTTATTGACAGATTCAGGACAAGTTTTAGAGGAAAGTTTAGATATCATTAACTGGGCATTAGATAGTAATGATCCAAATAATTTACTGTCGGAGTGTAATTTGTCTAAAAGTCAGTTTAAGGAACTTTTAAAAAAGCTTGATGATGATTTTAAAATTAATTTAGATAAATATAAATATCCAAACCGTTATCAAGGAGTTGATAGAAATTTTAATAGAGATGCAAATTTGAATTTTCTAGCAAATCTAGATAATTTATTAAAAAAAAGTAAATATATAAATTGCAATCATTTAACCTTGATAGATTATTTAATTTTTCCATTTATTAGACAATTTAGGAATGTAGATGAAAATTGGTTTGATTGTTTAAACTTTAATTATTTAAAAAAATGGTTGAATAACTTAATGGAAAGCGAAGATTTTAAATCAATAATGAAAAAGTACACTGTCTGGAATTCTAATCAAATTCCTATTTACACAAATTTTAACAATAATTGATTAACTTAGGAGAATCTAATGACAGAGGCATTTGTTTGTGAAGGCACTAGAACACCAATTGGGAAATTCGGGGGAAGTTTGTCATCAGTTAGAACTGATGATCTAGCTGCAATTCCACTTATTTCAATTAAAGAAAAACTTCCCAAAAGTGACTGGGATAACTTAGAAGAAGTTTTTTATGGGAATGCCAATCAAGCAGGTGAGGATAATAGAAATATAGCAAGAATGGCTCTGTTATTAGCAGATCTGCCACACACTGTTTCTGGCATTACCCTTAATAGACTTTGTGCTTCAGGAATGGAAGCTATATCCGCTGCTTCAAGAATGATTAAATCTAAAGAAGCCGATTTCACTATAGCTGGTGGAGCAGAAAGCATGAGCAGGGCTCCATTTGTTATGCCAAAAGCAAGTACACCATTTTCAAGAAATGCTGAAATCTATGATACAACAATTGGGTGGAGATTTGTAAATCCTAAAATGAAGTTAAAATTTGGGATAGATTCGATGCCTGAAACAGCTGAGAACGTTGCTGAAAAATATCAAGTCAGTCGTGAAGATCAAGATAAAATGGCTTTAGCAAGCCAACAAAAAACTGCTGAATCTATTGCTAATGGAAGACTTGCAATTGAAATTACCCCAGTTGAAATTCCTCAAAAGAAAGGTGGTGCAATAATTTTTGATACAGACGAACATCCAAGAGGTACATCTATTGAAAAACTTGCAGCTCTTCCCACCCCATTCAGAAAAGATGGAAGTGTTACTGCCGGAAATGCAAGTGGTGTTAATGATGGAGCGGCTGCTCTTGTTGTTGCAAGTGAGGATGGTATTAAGAGAAATCACTTAACCCCTATGGTAAGGATAGTATCGGCTGCTAGCTGCGGTGTTGAACCTGCATATATGGGAATTGGACCAGTGCCAGCATCCTTGAAAGCTTTAAAAATGGCCGGATTAGAAATAGATGATATAGATATCATCGAAATAAATGAAGCCTTTGCGGCTCAAGGATTAGCAAGCCTTAGATCGTTAGGTGTTTCTGATAATGACGAGAGAGTTAATCCTAATGGAGGAGCTATTGCTCTTGGGCACCCACTTGGTATGTCTGGAACAAGATTAGTTTTAACAGCGGCTCATGAATTAATAGAAAAAAATAAAAAATATGCTCTATGCACTATGTGTGTTGGGGTTGGTCAGGGAAGTTCAATTATATTAGAAAAAGTATAATAAAATTTTAAATTGATTGGTAGGCCTGCCTATCAATAGATACAGAGCTAATATATATGAATACTCTAGAATTTTTATTTAAATTCATCTTCTCATAATTATAAGTTGTTACTCTAGCTCTAATTTTCTGGGCCAGCTCACTTGTTTTGACATTGACTAACGCAATTACAACTTCTGTAAAGGCTGTATTGTTCTCTTTTTCAACTTTTAATATTAAACCTTCCAGTTCGTTTTCAACAACCGGAGAGGTAAGCTTATTTGGAGAAACTAAAATGTCTCTAGATCTTATTCTTACCCTTACATTATTACCCTCAGAAGCAGGGTTACCTGGAACAATAAGATTTTGACCATTTATATCTAAAGTAGTTATGTTTAAGACATCATTTGAAGAAACTACAGATCCTTCTAGAACAGAACTTGACTCAAACCTACCAATTAAACTTTGAAATGATTTATTATTCAACATATCTGGTAAAAGACCACAATCTATTTTTTTTCCCTCATTAATAAGAATTAATTCGTCAGCAATTTGTGATATTTCTTCTAAAGAATGAGTAATATATAAAATTGGAATCTTATATTTTTGATTTATCATTTTTAAGAAAATTAATAATTTTGCTTTGTACCTTATATCAATTTCTGACATAGGTTCGTCTAAGAAAAGATAGTCTGGTTTTGTTAAAATAGTTCTAGCTAATACTACTCGTAATTTCTCACCCCCAGACAAATCTTCGGGATACCTATCTAATAACGAAACTAAATCAAGGTGATCAATTAGTTCTTTTTTTGGAATTGTTTTATCAACATTAATGTTAATTTTTTTTCTTTTTTCGGCAAAAGCTAAATTATCTTTGATTTTTAAGTGTTCAAATAAAATAGGATTTTGGAACATAATACCAAACGGCCTTTTATAGACTGGCACTTTATTAGGACCGTCAAAATCAATATTTTTATATCTAATTGTAGTTTTTAAATTTTTATTAAACCCTGCTATTGCTGAAATAATAGTGCTTTTGCCAGCGCCGTTAGGTCCATATAAAACTGTTATTCCTTTTGAATTAAAACTATGCTCAAAATTAAATAAAATATTTCCAACTTTTCCTTCTATTCGTGCATATAAATCTGTCACTATTTTATCCCCACTAGTCTAGTTCTGTTTGAAT
>Ga0255784_10000771_pt1 | contig 26390 bp, 25 predicted proteins | sample 101ome_14_FD_179982 | JGI IMG/M metagenome (GOLD analysis project Ga0255784, IMG submission 179982) | Coastal salt marsh microbial communities from the Groves Creek Marsh, Skidaway Island, Georgia - 101403AT metaG (version 2) | ecosystem: Environmental > Aquatic > Marine > Intertidal zone >...
TTTCGCGCCATTACTCCGCCCGGGCGACCCCGGCGTTTTGATGCGCGGTTTTTTCTATTGGACGCAGCCTTCTTACAAAGCGATCTAGATGATTTTTCTGCCGCTTCAGATGAGTTATCGCATTTGCAATGGGTGCCGTTAGAGCACGCCCGCAGCTTTGATTTACCCTTTATCACCGAGGTCGTTATGGCTGAAATTGCGGGGCGCTTGGACGCACCTGCCCCGCCGGATTCGGTGCCCTTTTTCAAAAATAACGATGAGGAAAGTCAGTTTTTACGGCTCACAGGCCGTGCTGTAAACATAAGCGAGTGAACTAGGCGGCAAAGATTACCCCCAAAACGCTTAAGCCCAAAAACAAAATGCCAAATACTTCTCGACGGCTCACGCGCTCTTGAAAAAACAAAATCGAAATGCAGAGGCTAAAAAGCAATTCGATCTGCCCCAAGCCTTTTACATAAGCGGCCGTTTGCAACGTAAAAGCTGTAAACCAGCCAAGTGATCCCAACAAACTGGTGACCCCAACCCAAAGCGCGGTTTTACGGGCGTGCCAGACGGCACGCAGTTGGGATGGTTCGCGCAACCCCATCCAGAGTCCCATCACGCAGGTTTGAAACGCAATCACAACAAAAAGGCTGACAGCGGCGCGTAAAAAAGGCTGCTCGTAAGGCAATTCTAAGCTCGCGGCGCGATAGCACACCCCTGAAACGGCAAAGAGCAAACCAGAGGCCAATCCCAATGCAGAGGCCCGATTGATCCACCTGCGTCCGTCGCCTTGCCCTGAAAGTGGCTGTTTAGACAAGAGCAGAAGAGCGATCAGACCCAAAAGGATAGCCCCAAAGCCCAGAGCTGAAATGCCCTCTCCCAGCAGCACAAACCCCACCAGCGCAACCAAAATGACTTCGGTTTTCTTAAACGTAATCCCGACCGCAAAATTGCGATATTTAAACATGGAAAGCACGCATAAGGTCGCAAATATTTGGGTTAGGCCACCGACGCCCGCATATACCAAAAGCCCTGCGCTCAAGGCCGGTAAAGCGATCGCATTCATGCCAAAATACACCGCCAACCCGATAGTCAAAAACGGCAGGGCGTAACAAAACCGCGCGAATGTGGCCCCTGTTGCGCTTAACGCGTCGCTGCTTAAGATTTTTTGCAGCGTAAAGCGAAGCGTTTGAAAGGTAGAGGCCAGCAAAGTTGCGATAATCCAAAGTTCCATAGCGTTTCAAACATCACTTTTTTCAGCCAGCCTCAACAGATCATTCTTAAACTCAACGCTATCGCCACCTCAATAGGGCATTGGATGCGCCTTATGAACATCGGCAATATCCGCCAGACACTCTGGCGAAAGCGTGATATCAACCGAACCTAGCGCCCATTTCAATTGATCAAATTGCGTGGCGCCAAAAATCGCCGAACACATGAAAGGGCGGGTGCGACACCACGCTAAGGCCATATGAACGGGGTCAACCTGATGGCGCTGTGCAACTTTTAAATAGGCCGCAACGGCGGGCAAAACGCGCGGCGTCATCCGCCCGCCAAGATCATGGCTTAACGACAAGCGGGACGCCTCTGGTATAGCGCCGTTTTGATATTTTCCTGTCAGCAGGCCAGTCGCCAATGGAGAAAAGGCAAGTAATCCGACATCTTCATTCACGCTTAATTCCGCCAAATCCGTGTCATATAGCCGGCAGAGGAGCGAATATTCATTCTGCATCGTGGCCACGCGCGGCAGCCCCTGATCCTCGGCAAGGCGCAACCATTGCGCGGTGCCCCATGCGCTTTCATTTGAAAGCCCAAAATGGCGAATATTGCCTTTATCCACTTGGCTTTGAAGCGCCTCAAGGCACTCTTGCATATTGGCAAGCGTTTCGTTTCGGTTTTGCGAAGACGGATCATAAGACCAATTCTTACGGAACATATAAGATCCCCGATTGGGCCAATGAAATTGATACAGATCAATATAATCTGTTTGCAAACGGCGAAGGTTACCCTCAATCGTTTCAGCAATGGTCGCGGCACTAATCGGCGCGCCGTCGCGCACATAGCCCAACCCTTCTCCGGAATGTTTGGTGGCCAGAATATACGCATCACGCCGCGCGGGGTTTTGGGCGTTCCAGGTGCCAATAATTTCTTCGGTGCGGCCTATTGTTTCTTTGGCAATTGGGTTTACCGGATACATTTCAGCCGTATCGATAAAATTTATTCCATTTCCCAGCGCAAAATCAATTTGGGCATGCCCATCGGCCTCAGAGGTTTGGCTGCCGAAGGTCATCGTCCCCAGACAAAGCTCGGATACAAAAAGCCCGCTGCGGCCCATCGCATTCATTTTCATACCAAAATCTCCCTAACCGCTTGGTTTAACTGTGATCTATCATTTCACTGCAAAGTGCAATCAATCGTAAAGACCCTATGAAAAATCTGCAGCCGATAAAAAGGTTAATTCTGACAGAAGGGTGTCATTTGATGCGCAAACCATCGGTGTGATAGCTTATTTTTGTTGAGAACAAATCATGAACATATATAAAGCCATTATGGATATAAACTTACTGACTCGACAAAATCGCAGCACGCGGCCCCAAATCGTTCTCTTTCAGAAGCAAAATCTGGATATCCGCTTAGATTTAGGGCGGGTGCATGAATGCGCCGGACGCGCCAGGCGCAGCTTTGCTCTGATGCTCGCAGCGCAGCTTTCGGGACCGATTTTATGGATTACGCCCCAATATGAAACACAGCGCCCGAATCCAGATGGGATACGGCCATTTTTGGATCCGGCCCGACTGCTTTTTGCCACACCGCAGCGGCCAGTGGACAGCCTATGGTGTATGGAAGAAGCCTTGCGCAGCGGTGTTGTCCCTTTGGTGGTTGCAGATTTGAACGACTATCCAGCGCTCACGCCGGTACGCCGGTTACATTTGGCAGCAGAAACCGGCGCAAGATACAGCGCAAAAGCACCGCCGCTTGGATTGTTATTAACCCCCGATAAAGGGGGTGCGGCAGGGGTTGAAACACGATGGCTTTTGCAACCAGACAGCACAGAAGAGCAACCCGGCTGGCAGCTTAAACGCTTAAGGGCGCGGCGCGCACCACCGCGCGCTTGGCATATCGCGCAAACCCCTGATTATTGCTTCACTGCCATGATCTAAATCATGCATTAACGCGCATTAACGACCGCCAATGTCGACTATATGCTAGTAGCTCCGCCCAAAAAGCGGCACATAGAAATTTATGAGACTTTTACTTTCCTTTGCGGCACTTTTTCTATCCGTCGTGTTGCTGCAAACCTCTACGGGCGGTCTTGGTCCACTTGATGCCTTATCCGGCTTTGCATTGGGCTTTACGACCCAACAAATCGGCTTGCTCGGTTCTGCGCATTTTTTCGGATTTCTGATTGGCTGCTGGTGGGCGCCAAGAGTGATGGGCAAAGTTGGCCATTCGCGCGCATTTGCTGCGTTTACCGCCACCGGAGCCATCGGATTATTGGCGCATATGCTGGTGCTTGATCCTTATGCATGGGCGGCTATGCGCATCGCCTCGGGTCTGTGTATTGCAGGCTGCTACACGGTGGTTGAAGCTTGGATGCAAGCCAAAGTTACCAATAGCACGCGCGGCCGCGCGATGGCCACCTATCGCATTGTTGATCTGGGTGGTTCGCTGGGCGCGCAATTGCTTATCAGCGTTTTGCCCGCAGCAAGCTATGTCTCCTATAATATCTTGGCGCTGTTATGCTGCGCCACTTTGATCCCCTTAACCTTGACCACGGTTCAACAACCGGCAACGCCCAGCGCCCCCCGATTACGCCCCTCTCTTGCAATACAGCGTTCTCCCCTGGCCGCCGCGGGAGTTTTGGTTGCGGCCTTATCAGGGGCATCGTTTCGAATGGTCGGGCCCGTCTATGGCAATGAAATAGGCTTAAGCGCCGCACAACTTGGTTATTTTCTGGCGACTTTTGTTTTGGGGGGCGCAATCGCGCAATATCCGATCGGCTGGCTGGCAGATAAATATGATCGGCGATGGGTTTTGATCTGGCTGTCTATTGCTGCGATCCTCAGCTGCATCCTAACCGCCAGCTTTAGCAACAGCAACATCACCGTGGTTCTGATTTTGGCCGCTTTGTTTGGATTCACCACCTTTCCCATCTATTCGGTGGCGACTGCGCATGCGCATGATTTTGCCAGCTCGGAAGAACGGGTTGAATTATCCGCAGCGCTGCTGTTCTTTTTTGCCTTGGGCGCGATCGCAGCGCCCTTTATCGCCTCACAATTGATTTCATCCTTTGGACCCGCAGCCTTATTCATTCTTATTGCGCTGGGGCATGTGGCTTTGGTGGTTTTTGGCCTTAACCGTATGCGCGTGCGGCCAACAGCCACTGAAAAAACACGCTATGTATACGCCCCGCGCACCACATTCACCATTGGCCGTTTATTGGGCAGCAGCAGAGAGCGCAGCAACTCTGTGCGCTCTGAAACGGATGAAAATTAAAATGCCCCCATGGCCTGGCCGGCCAGACCTTTAGCAAAACGCGGCATGCTCTTTCCCCGAGCGCGAACTTAGTCTAGAGGAAGGGCCAGATAAGAATGAGGCCAGCATGACACGTCACCTGATTACATCGGCAATCCCCTATATCAACGGGGTGAAACATCTGGGCAACCTCATTGGCAGCCAGTTGCCCGCAGATCTTTTCGCGCGTTATCAAAGAGCACGTGGCAATGAAGTGCTGTTCTTATGCGCAACCGATGAGCATGGAACCCCGGCCGAGCTGGCCGCGGCCAAAGCGGGCAAATCTGTGGCCGAATATTGCACCGAACTGCACGCCATTCAGGCTAAAATTGCCGATGGGTTTCGCTTATCATTTGACCATTTCGGCAGGTCATCCAGCCCGCAAAACCAAAAACTGACGCAATATTTTGCGGGGAAACTGGCCGATGCAAACCTGATCCGGGAAGTCGAAGAAACCCAGATGTATTCGCCCACCGATGGCCGTTACCTGCCTGATCGCTATATCGAGGGAACCTGCCCGAATTGCGGATTTGAAGATGCACGGGGCGATCAATGCGATGAGTGCACCAAACAATTAGACCCTGCCGATTTGATCAACCCTCGCTCTACGATATCCGGAGCAACCGATCTAGAGAGGCGTCTGACCAAGCATCTTTACCTTCGCCAAAGCCAGATGCGCGACCAGTTGCAAACCTGGATTGACGGCAAAACCGATTGGCCAGTTTTAACCGTTTCAATCGCAAAAAAATGGCTGAATGACGGCGATGGCTTGCAAGATCGCGGCATCACCCGCGATTTGAATTGGGGCATTCCAGTGCGTAAAGGCGAAGAGCCTTGGCCCGGCATGGAAGACAAAGTGTTCTATGTCTGGTTTGACGCGCCGATCGAATATATTGCCTGTGCGCAAGAATGGCAGGATGCCGGCAAAGGCAGCGACTGGCAGCGTTGGTGGCGCACCGATAAAGGCGCGCAGGATGTTACCTATACGCAGTTCATGGGCAAAGATAATGTGCCCTTCCACACGCTCTCTTTTCCAGCCACAATTTTAGGGTCGGGCGCGGCTTGGAAATTGGTAGATTATATTAAATCTTTCAATTATTTGAATTATGAGGGCGGGCAATTTAGCACCTCGCGCGGGCGCGGGGTCTTTATGGATCAAGCGCTCGAGATATTACCGGCAGATTATTGGCGCTGGTGGTTGCTGAGCCATGCGCCTGAAAGCTCGGATGCAGAATTCACCTGGGAGAATTTTCAAGCCAGCGTCAATAAAGATCTGGCGGATGTGCTGGGAAATTTTGTCAGCCGTGTCACAAAATTTTGCCGCAGTAAATTTGGCGAAGCGGTTCCGGAGGGTGGCAGTTTAGGGCCAGAAGAAAAGCAGCTGATCGCCGATTTAACCGCCCGGTTGCTCAAGTATGAAGATCTGATGGAACGCATGGAAGTACGCAAATCAGCAGCTGAATTGCGCGCGATCTGGGTGGCCGGAAATGAATATCTGCAAAATGCGGCCCCTTGGGCCACCTTTAAAACCGACCCTGAAAAAGCCGCCGCGCAAATTCGTTTGGCGCTGAACCTCATTCGCTTCTATGCGGTTTTGTCTAGCCCATTCATTCCCGATGCCAGCGCCACGCTGATGACGGCACTGCAAAGCAGCGATGATCGCTGGCCGGAGGGCGATCTTGAAGCCGGTCTAACCCGCTTGCAACCCGGGCATGGGTTCAGCGTGCCGGATGTGACATTCCGTAAAATCAGTGATGAAGAAACGGTAGAATGGAAATTAAGGTTTTCCGGAGGTCAAATCGCCGAGGCTCATCAGGATATTTAAGCCTATAATGCAAGCGGCCGATCCTTTTGCGAAAGAATAAAGACATCTCTTAGAAGGCTTCTGCTTAGGATAAAAATCTAGGGTCTGTTGACGTTTATTTCAGCCAGAGCATGGTTGGCGCGAGTGAGATGCAAGATTTCCAAAGGTGTCTGTGAGCGCCCGTATCTAGGTTGTGATGCCGCCGCACGATGTCCCTATAGCCTGGCTTTGACTCCGCCCTTTTTTGCCCTGGCGCGCCCGGTGCACCTTGACGGTGGAGCCACAGATCATCGCGCAATCGAAGTCCGTACTGACAACTAACGCCTTGAACATTAGGTAGAAATCGTCAGCCTGATTTGTTTTGGATCAACCCCGTATTTCATGGCTAAACCGGCCACAACCTCGCCCTCCGCCGCGCCCTTACTCCAAGGCAGCTGACCCCGTGCGAGGATTGATAGAGGCGCTTTTTTATGCTCAATAAGGTCGATCTCTGCAAATAAGCGATCCGCAGCATCGCTCAATTCATAGAAGATCCGATCACCGCTCGAAACCACGCGCAGCATTCCGCTTAACACAACGATCGCATCTGCCTTTGGAGCCGCGTGTGCGAAGACACCTCCCTCCCCTGTTCCAACTTTTTCAGAAGGGTTTGCGGGCCCACCGGCTAAGAGCCTAACCATAAGATCAACAAAGCTAAAACTGAAAAGCGGCGTTTGCGAAACAAGACTGCGCAAAATAGACATATAAGCGACAGCCCCAAAGGGCCTAAAAACAATGGTCAAATTTTATACACATCAATCGTCAAAAAATCCTCTCTTCCCACTGGAGAGGTCTCTTATAGGTTTCTGCCTTGCCCAAGAGTGCAGCAAAAGACGGTGCATAGGGTTGTTTACAGGTATACTCAAGCGGCAAGCAACAATGCGCTAGGCGCGATCAATACAACCTATCCTCCGGCCCATCTTCCGGCACCGACCTTAAGACTTCCACCCAAACCCTCTCCGACAAAATAGACTTGATAGGTTCCAAAACCGGAACCATTTTAAAACAAAGACATTGGAATAATTCGTACCTTTTATACGATAGCAGAAAAAATGATTGACGCGTTGAAATCTATTTTAGCCTCAAACCTAAGATTAAGTAGCGCTGAGCTTGCCGCGATTGGCGGGTTCTATGATTGTTTCGCCTACGATCTGTTAAACGGTAAATGACCAGTAGCGCGCGATATTTACGATCACGTTCTTGATACTCAAGAGGATCTGAACGGGATCACCGATACGATAGGTGGCTGATATCGAAGAAGGTGCAGCCTTACTATTTGTATATTAGGGGAACGCCGAGTTACGCGCCCCCTTTCCCCGGCGGCCCGGGCGGGGCAGCGTAGTGTGGATTTATCGAACCGTATCGGATCGCAGGATTGGCCGCAATTAATGCGTTAAAAGACCGCAGCATCAATATCAATATTCTGTTCTTTGATCCTAAGAGACAAAAATCTGTGCAACAAAAACCCTGTACAAAATTTTGACAAAGCGCTTTATTTTATGGCTAAAAATCCAAAATCTGAAGGCATATTTTGTATTTTGAACAAAAAAACATGCCTATTATAAGCTTGTTTATTGGAGAAATCATACCGCCTATATTCTAAAAAGACACCAACAAAAAATGCTAGAAAAATTAAAACAGCTGCGCTTGTTTCCCGCTGTTTCAACTTTCACTGAAGCCAAAGAATGGATTGCAATCTTCGAAGAGCGAAGTGGATGGTTTGAAACGAAAAAGAGTTTGAAAACTCTGCTGAAAAACGCAAGATAGAAAACCGCGCGAGCGCAGAGGAAGTGAAAGCCACAGGAACAACTTTTTAGTCGTTGCGCGCTGCGTTTGCCGACAAAATTGGGGGCGGCAGCAATCCCAACACGCAAAATAAGTTCGTTTTTGATGTCGAAAATAAGACCCTAAAATCGAGTTCGGTGTTATCCTTAAACTTGCGATCATTGCGCGCCAAGCACAAGCTGAAAGACTTGAAAACCACCTAAGCAGAACCAACCCGCCCAACGCGGGCTGTTTGTTGTCTATAAGTCCCCCAAAAGCGTTGTCTTAGGCGGCAGTCTCGAAATACCGGTTTCTTTTTGCATGTGATTTGAAAACAATATGGTCCTATCGTTTTAGATCATACCAGATCATCAAAATCGCCTAACTTAACCGAAAGTTGTAACAATTGAAGCGTGGGCACCAGCTCTTTCATCTCATCCACTTTGATGGCGCGGCGGCCTTCCCGTAATTCTATTGCCCGCCCTTTGTAAAACACCGATAATTGTATCGCCCCATCCAGCGTTTCCAGCCACCATTGTTTGATTTTCAGCGGCACTTCCACTTTTCTAACATTGCCGTTCACATCACTGCGCCAGGTATAGCGCACGGGACGATAGGTGCGATCGGTTAAAAGACGAATTTGTTCTTCGAGATCCTTGGTTAATTGGTCGCGTTTTTTTCGGATCAAGCGTATGTGATCTTCAGCATCCTCAACAACAAAATTGAAGGATTCAAAGACCTGTGATTTTGCGCCGTGATTTGATTTTGCACTAAAATGCGTCGTCATACCCTAACCCTGTTGTCTCAAAAGCCTCAAAATAACTTTTGATTGCAGCCAAACCCTGAAGATACCGCGCCCATGAGACGGGCCCATTCAAAAACCACGACTTTCTAGGGAATACGGCGCGGCCAAGAATTTGTTTAGCTTGATTGTGAAGAATAACGGCAAATGCGCAGCTGCCATGCGGTACCTGTGTTCAGAAAAGGGCGCTAGTGACAAAAATAGCCCTCTACTGCTCTGCCGCTCCACTTGGCAAGTCTTTCAAAACCTGCGTAGATTTTTGAAGCTGTGCCTCATGTTGCACCCGCCAATCTGCGTAATGTTCAGACACGCGAACCCGCAGCGTTTCGCGAGAGCACGCCCGGCCAATCGCCGCCATAAAATCGGCGCAGGCCGCAAGAGCCGCCTCATCAAGCACCAAAGGGTTTGACCCGGTTTTCAATTCGGTATGGCGCCAATAGACCATAAAAATATGATCATCATCCCGGTCAGGCGCAGCCTGCGCCTGCGGTTTAACAAGATCAAGAAAATCGGCAAGCTCTTCTGCCATTCCAGCGGGAAGCGGATGCTTTTGCAAATGACGGCTGCGCAAAAGCTCTGACAAGACCTGCAAATCGCGCGAAACCTCATATGTGTTCCAAAGAAGCTGAAGCTCAGCTTGCTCGCGCTGCTGCTCTGATTGACACAAGCGCGATTGTTCTTGGTGTTGAAATGCGCGCGCTGGTTCTACGGGCCGGCTGTGGTGGGTGGCTTTTTTTTGAATGCGCTGCGCCGCTTGGCGGGGCTGCATCGGGGTTCTGGTTAATTTTTTTTGTTCAAAATCATCTGCCAAAGCGTCAATTCGATTGGCTTTCAAGCGCGCCGCTTTCACCGATAGTTTGGGATGCACCCCCAGCTTGATACGCTCGTCTTCGCCCAAAAATTCAGAGCATAGATACCAAGTCTTTGCACCAGAGCCCGATATAGAGAGGCAAAGCCCCTCTACCACAGAATCATATAAATGCCGTGATTGACCGTTGCGCTGTAAGCTTGCGATCAGTTCCTCGGTCAAACGCATCAAACACTCCATCTGGGGCAGAGTCATTTATCCTGCCTCGATGAAAGTAACGTCCATATTCTAAAAATGTTCAGTCAACGGCGCAAAAATGATGGCGCCAGTGGGGTGACTCCCAAAGACGGCTAACTGGAAAACCTAAAATCAGGCGCCCGCAGGCGGCGGGCGCCGTGATTGTTTAACCAATAATCTTCAGAAAGGTTTGTGATCCGCGCATCGCGGCTGCGGATTTTTGAGCATCCATATTATAATAGCCCCCAAGATCCACGGGTTGGCCTTGCAGCGCAGCCAGCTCGGCTATGATTTTGGCTTCATTCTCCGCCAATGCGCTAGCAATAGGGATAAAATGCGCCGCAACATCTGCATCATCTTTTTGCGACGCCAGCGCCTGAGCCCAATATAGGGCGAAATAAAAATGACTGTCGCGGTTATCGGGCTGCCCAACCCGGCGCATCGGCGATCTGTTATGATCCAAAACGCCTTGCACAGCGGCATCCACCGCATCGCCTAGAATTTTCGCTTTCGCGTTTTCTTTTACATCCGCCAAGAAATTAAAGCTTTCTCCAATGGCGCAAAACTCTCCTAAGGAATCCCAGCGTAAATGGTTTTCTTCCATCATTTGCTGCACGTGTTTGGGGGCAGAGCCCCCTGCTCCGGTTTCAAACAAGCCGCCGCCATTCATCAGCTTTACAATCGAAAGCATTTTGGCGGATGTGCCCAGTTCTAAGATCGGAAATAAATCGGTTAGATAATCGCGCAGCACATTTCCCGTTACCGCAATTGTGTTGCGCCCATCGCGGATTGTTTCAAAACTGGCGCGGGTCGCGGCGCGCGGCGCCATAATCACAAATTTGTCAGAAACGCCTGCAGCGGCCAATAAAGGGCGCACATAAGCAATCAGTTCAGCATCATGCGCCCGGGCCTCATCCAGCCAGAAAATCGCTTGGCAATTTTCGGCTCTTTGGCGATCGATTGCCAGCTTCACCCAATCTTCAATCGGCGCCTTACGCGTTGAAGCAGAACGCCAAATATCACCCTTTTCCACAATCTGTTCGTGCAAGACGTCACCATTGGCGAACACCATTCTCACGGTGCCTTCTTCAGGAATTTCAAATGTGGTTGGATGCGAGCCGTATTCTTCTGCTTTCTGCGCCATAAGGCCCACATTCTGTACAGTGCCGGCGCGCGTTGGATCTAACGCACCGTTCTTTTTACAATCTTCAATAGCCTCTTCGTATACCGCAGCATAAGAACTGTCTGGAATAACGCAATTTGTATCCGCCTCGGCGCCATCGGGGCCCCAACCTTTGCCACCCGCCCGGATCAAAGCCGGCATCGAGGCATCAATAATCACGTCGGAGGGCACGTGCAAATTGCTGATGCCCTTATCCGAATTCACCATATAAAGCGGTGGACGGGCTGCCAAGACATCCGCAATCGCTGCCTCTATTTGATCTTTTTCGGGAAGTGATTGAATATCCTCGATCATCGCGCCAATCCCAGAATTAGGATTGATGCCCGCAGCCTGTAAAACATCACCAAAACGGTCAAAAACCGGTTGCAAATAGGCTTTTACCACATGGCCGAAAATAATCGGGTCGGACACTTTCATCATGGTGGCTTTTAAGTGCAAGGAAAATAAAACACCGGCTTTTTTAGTTGCCTCGATCTGGCCATCCAAAAACTGCCTTAAAGCTTTCACAGACATAAAGGTGGCATCCACAATCGTGCCTTCTGGAAAGTCTAAACCGTCTTTCAAAACCTGAACATCACCATTCGCGGAGACCAATTCGATCCGCGCCGGGCCCGCCTGCGCCGCGCTCAGCGTAACCGAGCGCTCATTTGATCTGAAATCGCCATATGACATGCTGGCCACGCTGGTTTTGCTCGACGCGCTCCACGCGCCCATGGAATGCGGATTGGCCATCGCATATTTTTTCACCGCGCGGGCAGCGCGGCGATCCGAATTGCCCTCGCGCAGCACCGGGTTTACCGCCGAACCTTTGATTGTATCAAATTTCGCGCGCACTTGCTTTTCTGCCTCGCTTGCGGGATTTTCAGGATAATCTGGAATATCATAGCCCTGCGCTTGTAATTCTTTGACCGCCGCCACCAATTGCGGGACCGACGCCGAAATATTTGGCAGTTTGATCACGTTGGCCTCAGCCGTTTTAACCAACCGGCCCAAAGCCGCAAGATCATCTTCTTGGCGTTGCTCTGCCGTTAAATTTTCCGGAAAGGTCGCGATGATCCGCCCCGCCAGAGAAATGTCTTTTGTTCCAATGGAAACACCTGCAGCCGCCGCAAAGCTGCGCACAATCGGCAGTAACGAAACAGACGCTATTTGGGGTGCTTCATCTACTTTTGTAAAGATAATATCGGGTGTTGTACTCTCAGCCATCAATCTCGCCTCTTTCCTGCTTTGCGGTTGCTTTAGAGGATCCACCGATGTTTGTCCAATGGCTGAGCTGGTAAAAATCCATTATGTCTAAACTTCATCCGACCGCGCGGCCAACAGCCTCTCGGTCGATCCCCATGCGCTTTCGAGAAACGCTTTAAAAAGACCGTACGCCTTGCGCCTCCTTAAGGGCTCCCGGTATCATTATTGATTTTAAAATCGCACCTGTCTGTTGGTCTTTTCGGTGATCGCAAAGAGATCCACAGCCACCACAGACAGCCGGCGCCCGGGCGGATAACCCGCCCAACTGCACATAACTTACCACCCTTTGCTGGCGCTAAATAATTGATTTTTGACTCAACCGTCAGAATATTGTGACCGATCGGTAAATGCGCGATTGCAGCATATCGAGCCACCGTATCCGCCAAAGAAAGGCCAAAGCCTACATATGCAACCCCATGCTGATTTAAAAGGGCCTCTGCAATCGGAGCGTCAATTTTCAACTTGCCATAAAGACAATTTGGTCATCTAAGCCGAATAGCTCCTCAACAAATTTTGGGACTTATAATCCCCACGAATATATTGGGCAATCTCAGGCTTTAAATCTTGCTTTTGATGTATAACCTAAGCTCGTTTGATAGACGCCTAGGCCGGTTACGACCCCGCCGCTGCTGTGCAACAGAGCAAGCGCCAACATAAAAGGTTTTGCCGTATATTTTTTTACTCATCTGCATCGGCGAGATCCTGCATCAAGGAATGACTGCGGCGGAGCTTGAAATACCAAACTTTTGAAACATGAAAACACTGTAAAGACGGCCAGTTTTTGCAAGATAATTATCTCAAAATGTAATTTTAATCATGGCATATTTGCTTTAAGTTCAGCTCACGACGAGCGGATGAAGCAAATGCTTGCAAACATAAAACATTAAAGGGATTGCTATGAATTTTGAGGGAGATCTCAGCCTTTTACAACGCAAAATGGCCGCAAGCAGCGCCGGTGTGCAACGGCGCCAAGCCGTGATGGAGGCTCTGAATGTGAGAAGCGGGCAAAGAATATTGGATCTTGGCTGCGGCGGTGGTCATTTGGTTGAAGAGCTGGCACGCGCCGTCGGGCCGCAGGGCAAAGCCTTTGGTTTAGATCCTAGCAAAACACAAATCCAAGCGGCACGCGAGCGGTGCAACCACTTTGATCAGGCCACCTTCTTTTGTTGTATGGCAGATGAAATCGCGCTGAACGCCGCCTCATGCGATGCGGTCGCATCCATTCAAACGCTCGAGTATATTGAAGATGTTGACGCAGCTTTATCGGCCGTCATACCGCTTTTGAAAACACAATCAAAATTCGTAAACATCTCAATTTTATGGGATCATTTTAAATTTCATGGCGCGGATGAGACTCTGAACACCCTCGTCTTCGACGCGTTTCGCGCGCATTGTTTTCATCAGATGCTGCCGATGGAGCTGCCTGGAAAATTAGCCAAACTGGCCATTCGTGATATCCACACACGGTCCTTGGCGTTTGTGATCACGCAGCGCCATGACAATTCTCCAGCACGGTTTGCCGAGGCAGTGATGGCAAATTTTGCGTTGCGCCAAGGCGTTGCGGAAGACAAGGTGCGCGATTGGCAAACCCAACTTGCCGAAGCCGAAAAACAGGGGCGCTTTGGCTTTGCCAGCTTCCCAGTATTAACCAGCGGAACGCTGGCTTAGCGCCAAGCACGGCTCTTGAGAAATACGTTTAAACCAAAAGGAAATCATCGAGCCCAGAGCGGCCCTATTTTCAAAATTTTCTGGTCACAGCTAAAAAAATCAAGCTAAGGTCATAGTTGAAACTGTTAAAGTTTTTAAGGACACCGCGTGAACACTCAGACAGATTCTTCTTTTTCTAGCGCGCGCAATTTGCAGCTATTGCAAGGGGTTTTTGCACAGCTTGGTTTCTCTATTGATGATCCTTTTACCGGATTATCCACATTATCTCGCGTTGGGTTCGGCCAAACATTGCACCCGATAAAAGGCGCAAAATGAATATTGCCGGTGGCATCGACCTCGGAGGCACAAAAATCGAAGCCCAGCGCTTTGATCACAACTGGGATATTTGCGAAAACCGCCGTATCGACACGCCAAAAACCTATCCCGAGCTGTTAAGCGCCATGGCCATGCTCATCACCTGGCTGAAAGGTGGCGATGCCTCTCTGCCAATTGGAGTGGCCGCAGCCGGATTTGTCAATCCGGCCACTGGGGTCTCGATTGCCGCCAACCTTCCATGCCATGGGCAAAAATTCCACCCGGATTTAGAGGCGGAATGTAACGCAGCGATCACCCTGATTAATGATTGCCGCGCCTTCGTTCAAGCGGAAGCCCGCTTTGGATCTGGATCTCAAACAGGCTGCATGCTCGGAATAATGCTGGGTACGGGAATAGGCGGAGCCATAGCAATCAATGGTTGCTTGGTAAATAACGGCCACGGGCAATCGGGCGAATTTGGACATTTACCCATGCCAGCAGAAACCGTTGAAAAGCATAAGCTGCCGCTGCTCAGATGCGGATGCGGGCGCAAAGGCTGCTATGAAACGCTGGCCTCGGGGCCCGGGCTTGAACGCTTGGCGTATCACCTCTTGGGGCAAAAAATCACGTCACATCGCCTAATCCTCGCAAAACAAGAACGACCCGATTTAGAAAAGATCTGGCAAATTTGGTGCAGTGTAAATGCGCAGCTTCTTCATACGCTAATCCTGACCGTCGATCCGCATATCATTGTACTAGGCGGCGGGCTTTCCAACATAGAGGGCTTAATACCAGCGTTGGAAAAGCATCTGGCGCGCCTTCGATGGGAGGGTTTGCCAATTCCCGCGATCAAAAAAGCGGCGCGCGGTGAAACGGCAGCAGCTCTGGGAGCCGCTTATCAGGCATGGCAGGGGGCGCAAAATGTCTGAGCTGCCAAGCGAATACAGTGCGCGCAAGATAGCGGGCAACGCGGTTGCCATTGCTTCGGTTTGCTCTAAGCATCCCGAAATATTGCGCAACGTTTTGCATTTTCTAAATTCTACCTTTGTGCAAGTGTTTGTGCGCAAAGTTATTGAACGCTCTGCAGCGGTGATAAAAACCACTGTTTTGGCTATGGCGCGCGCGAAAGTACAATCCGCGCTTCCGGCGTATTTTTTCGAGGGTGCAAATGGCTAGTCACAATGATTTTGATTATTGGCTCTGCCCAGAGCAGCTGTTCGAAAACGGCCTTTTGCAAGACAGGCGCGCGCTTGGGATCACAGAAGGTAAGGTTGAAGCTGTCAAAGCGCAGGACGCCCTGCCCCAAAATGCAAATTTAAAGCGCATTGCGGGTATTATTTCGCCGGGCTTTGTGGATTTACAAGTCAATGGCGGCGGTGGCGTTTTGCTCAACGCAACCCCCACCGCGGAAGCCATGTGGACAATTGCAAAAGCGCATCGTCAATTTGGCACAACCGCGCTGCTGCCCACCGTGATCACCGACCATCCAGATATATTGGGCAAGGCGGCCCAAGCCGCGCTCACAGCCTTTGGCAAGAATGGGGTCTGCGGCCTGCATATTGAAGGCCCGCATATTTCACAGCAGCGCCGCGGCACGCATAACACGGGCCATATCCGTCCGCTTGATGACATGACGTTGAACAGCGTTGATAAATTATGCATGGCCAAAATACCCGTTATGATTACCCTAGCGCCCGAGATTGTGCCACCAGAGCATATCGCAAAACTTGTGAAAATGGGCGCTGTCGTTTCGATTGGGCATTCAGAAGCTGGCCCCGCAGATATCACCGCGGCGCGCTTGGCCGGGGCGCGCTGCTTTACGCATCTGTTCAATGCCATGTCGCCCATGCAGGGGCGGGATCCTGGGGTGACCGGCACGGCCATTCTGTCAAGCTCTTATGTGGGGATCATCTGCGATGGCATCCATGTCGCCGATGACATGGTTGCCTTGGCGCTGCGCGCGCGGCCCGAGCCAAATCTAACGTTTCTTGTGTCAGATGCGATGCCAACCATTGGTGGACCTCCGCAATTTGACCTTTACGGAGAAAATATCAAACTTGATCAAGGGCGACTGATCAACGCAGAAGGATCGCTGGCCGGCGCGCATACAACATTGGCGGCTGGTATTCGCCGGCTGGTCTCAAACCTACACATACCCGTGCAAACCGCGCTCAAAATGGCAATTTCTGTTCCCTGTGCGGTGATGGGTCTAGACCTTGATCGCCTGCAAGGTCAGAGGATTGATGCGCTAGTACATTTGAATGCGCAAGGCGGCTATGCCGGGCCGGTTTCCAAGATGAACCCCCCCAAAAAACCCTGATGACGCAATCAAACAAGCTTGTGCCCCGCCTCACCGGCAAGGGCGGCGGCTGGGCGTTGGGTGGACATATAAGAAAGCTTGCAGCCGCTATTGATGGCGGTGCAGATTAGAGCGAGCTTTGCGCCGCTTTAGCCTTAGGCGGATTAACCTCGACGCCAAATTAGATCGTTTTGGCGAACCCTTAATCGATCTCTTGTTATGCCATAAGCCGCGCTTGCGCCGGCAATTTCAAATTCATTTCTGAAAAATTGCCAGGCATGCTGGACGAAATCAAGCAGGACGCAAAGCGGGGTTGGCGGGCGTCATGTTAGGCGCGCATAGAGATAGGCGAAATTCACACCGACTGGCGGCCCCAAAAACATGTGGCCCACGGATGGGGCGGCGCGCTGCATCGCGTTATTGATAACCTAAACGATTTGTTAGAGCCTCTGCATCAAACCTTATCCTTGAATTTCGAGCGAATTCTAACATCTGAAGCTGAAAAATATGCAAAAGGCCGATTGCGACCCGACGCTAAGTTGCGCACCGCAGCGACGAAAGCTTTGATCATGATACGCTGCGGCGGCCTGCCTCGCTCAAGTTTACAAGAGGCCATCTTCTAAAGCGGTTCCAAGGCTTTCATGGTTCTTTTCATCGGAATTCAAATCTTGCCTCTTACTCTGCGCCCCTGCCCCAAGGTCACCAAGTGCCACCGAAAACCGATACTTGTATTGTAAAAGAGATGCAGTTTATCTTAAACAAACCCGCTCTGGCCTAAGGCTGTTGAGGCCGCGCCATTCACTATCGCTCGGCGTAAACTTGTGGAAAAATCCATGCCTGATTTATAAAGAGCGGAAGCTCATGATAGGGTGCTAGGCCGGGGCGCATACCTTGCTATCTGCGCGGCGTGCAAGGCGCAGCTCTATGGTGGGGAAAATGCATGTGGATTCCCGCAAAACGATATTTTTCTGCCCGATACCCTTAGATAAGCCAAGAAGTTAATATCCGATAAACTATTGGGGTTGGAGTTTGTACTCTGCTACGCTACGCTCACTTTAAAGGTCTGATACCGCACAGATAAAGGAAAAACCGTGTCGGAAGAAATCTGGACAATAATCAAATACAAACCAAAAGAAGGTTGTGAAGACGAGTTTGTTGAGGGTCTGAAGCGCCTGGAGCAAATGATCGAGAAATCCAAAGCAGGTCAAGAATTTCAAAATAAATTTATCAAAATTGACAGTGGAGAATATGTACAAATCGTAGGTCTTCCCAATCTAGAGTCTTTGCTTGACGGGCAAATCGAAGGCCTGGATTGGCTTGATAGCGTTGACCATTTGCTTGACTATTATGAAGATGACAGCCGCACCGAAGCTTTCTCGGGCTTTGTCATTGATTGAAACCGCCCCTAACCGGGCCCGCGCCGTATGGGAGCTATAACTTATGACAAAAATTGCAATTGTAACGGGTGCCTCCCGAGGCTTTGGCCGCGGAACCGCGCGTATTCTCGCAAGCGAAGCCGGCTATAAGGTCTATGCGACGGCAAGAACACAATCTGCCTTGCAAAGCCTTCAAAAAGAAGTGGCTGAAAGCAATGCTGCGGGTGAGGTTATCCCGGTTGTGTTGGATCAAAGTGATGATGAGGCGGTGGCCGCGTTTGTGCGCCGCGTCAGCGCGTCGGAAGAAAAAATCGATCTTCTTGTCAATAGCGCCTATGCGGGACTGATCGCCATGACGCCACATTTTGGAAAGCCATTTTGGGAGCGTCCCATTTCGGTTTTTGATGGCTCAATGGATATTGGCGTTCGCGGCGCTTATGTGATGAGCGCATTGGTGGCACCGGCGATGGTCAAAGCCAAAAACGGATTGATCGTTCAAATTTCGAGCTATGGCGGGTTCGTATATGTTTTTGACGTTGGATACGGGGTTGCCCATGCCGCGATGGACCGGCTGAGTTTTGATATGGCCACCGAATTACAAGAGCATAATGTGCGCGCCGTCACGCTGCACCCGGCGGGTGGACAAACAGAAGTCACAGCCTTTCCCGAGGGCGAAAGCCCGACCTATGTAGGGCGCGCTGTGATGGCATTGGCTGAACAAGCCGATGAGGAATATCTAACAAAAGCAAATGGAAAAACGCTGTTTACATCCGAACTTGCGCAAAAATTTGATTTCTCGGAAGACGGGCAAACCGATGGCAGTTTAAACCAAGCCAGAATAGAGGCTCTTCAACCCTTTAAAGACATCAGCGCAAATCGGTTGGCTCAATACGATTTTGACGCGCCGTTGCCAAACCCTTCGGATACAAATAATCCAGATTTTGCGGCGCTTTTCCCCGGGGCAAAAAATTTCAAACCATGACGGATAAGCCGCTAAAGCTTAGGCGGCATCAAAAGGCCGCTTAAGTTTCTGATGCAGGGCAGCCCTATCAAGAAACGGCTGGAAAAGCTTGGTCAAACGGGCAATAAATCCGCTGGCATATTTTGGTAACAAACCGGGCGCAAGAAGCGGCGGATTGCCATGGTTCCCACCGAAGTGGCGCCAAAATTGGTTGACGCCGGATAGGGTCCGCCATGCACCATCGCGCCGGCCACCTCAACACCCGTTGGAAATCCGTTCACAAGCACCCGGCCCGCTTTGCGCTCTAAATGGGGCAGCAAGCGCTTTGCATGGGCTTTATCGCCCTCTTCCATCTGCAACGTACAGGTCAATTGCCCTTCAATGGCGCCAGCCGCTGCCACCATTTCATTAAGATCGTTTGCCTCCACGATGATCCCCAAAGGTCCAAATACCTCGTGTTGCAAATCTGGGCTGTGCAGCCAATGTTCCATCGAAACCCGAAACAGGTTGGGCAAAGCTGTGCGCCCAACAGATTCTGTGGTGAAAAGGGGCTCGACATGCGCCGCTGATGCCACTGCGTTTGCTCCATGTCTATAGGCGGCCGCGATGCCATCTGTCAGCATCGCCTGCGCGCCTGCTCCGCTTAAGGCGGCAATGCTGGCCTCGGCAAATTCATTGGCCTGCGCGCCGGCAATCACAAAAGCAATGCCGGGATTGGTGCAAAACTGCCCGGCCCCCATGGTTAATGAGGCCGCCCAACCTTGGGCAAGCGCAACGGCGCGGGTTTGCATCGCCTGTGGAAGGCAGAACATCGGATTGACCGAGCCCAATTCGCCAAAAAACGGAATAGGCTCGCTCCGGCTCATGCATAGATCGAACAAAGCCCGCCCGCCCGCTAAAGACCCTGTAAACCCAACGGCCCGGATCAGCGGGTGCTGTACAACTTGCGCCCCCACCTCATGCGTGCTGCCCTGCAAAAAGGAAAACACGCCGGGATGTTGATCGGTGGCTTTCATCGCACGTGCAATCGCTTGCGCGATGATTTCCCCGGTTCCAGGATGCGCAGGATGGCCTTTCAAAACAACCGGACAGCCGGCGGCCAAGGCCGCGGCCGTATCTCCGCCGGCGGTTGAAAATGCCAGAGGAAAATTAGACGCTCCAAAAACCGCCACGGGGCCGATTGGGCGCTGCATCAAACGTAAATCGGGGCGTGGCAATGGCGTGCGATCGGGCAAAGCCGCATCATGGCGTTGCTCCAAATAGCTGCCCTGCTCAATATGATCGGCAAATAGCCGCAATTGGCCGGTGGTGCGCCCGCGCTCCCCTTCCAATCGGGCTTCGGGAAGACCGGTTTCCTGATGCCCGATTTCAGTGACCAAAGCCCCAACCGCCTCTATTTCATCTGCGATGGCGCGCAGGAAGGCCGCGCGCGCGCTTTGGCCGCTCCAGCCATAGCTCATAAACGCCTCTTCCGCAGCCTCCACCGCTGCGTCAACATGGCTTTGGCTGGCTTCTGAAAAGCGGCGAACCGGGCCAGTGCTGGGCGCAGAGTCAAACATGGCATCACCGCTGAGCCAATTGCCCGCGATGAAATGTTGGCCGGTAAGGTTTAAATCGGTCATTGGCTGCTCTCCTGATCTGCCAGATGTGTTTTTGCCATGCGCACCAGTAAATCAAACGCCTGCTGGGTGGCGCTGACATTGGCTTTCTTCTGCCCGGCAATATCAAACGCGGTTCCATGCGCAGGCGTGGCAACCGGAATCGGCAAGCCGCCGGCGATGGTCACGCCCCGCTCAAACCCCATGAGCTTGATCGCAATTTGCCCTTGATCATGATACATAGTGACCACCGCATCAACTTCCCCGCGCTGGGCTTTAAGGAACACAGTGTCCGAGGGCCATGGTCCGGTGACATGCATTTGGCGGTCCTGACAAGCTTTGACGGCAGGCTCCAAAATATCGATCTCTTCGCGGCCAAATTTCCCATTATCACCCGCATGCGGGTTAAGCGCCGCCACTGCAACATGCGGCCGTGTTTTTCCAGCTTTTTTCAGCGTGCTATACGCCAAGTCAACGGCCCGCATGACCGCGGGCTGATCAATATTCGCCGCCACATCCTTCAATCCAATATGGCTGGTTACCCTGGTTGTCATCAAAGCGTCTAAAACATTGATTTCGCTGTGATAGCCTTCAAACCCCAAATAGCGCGCCATATAGCGATGTTCATCTTCCGCATTAAGGCCAGCTAAGGTCAGCGCGGCTTTATTGAATGGGGCAAATAAAATACCGTCGATGGTATTGCTTTGCGCCAAATCGAGCGCTTTATCAAGGCAGCGCAAGGCGCTATTGCCACTGGCTTGCGTCACTTTCGCGATCTGTACATCTTCCGCAGCAATCGTCTCAAGGTCAAGATGCGCCAGCGTAAACCCAAGTGACAGATTGGCTTCATCAACCGTCTCGAGGCTCAGCGGCAAGCCCGCCTGCTTTGCCCCAGCTTCCCACAGATGCGCATCACCGATAAGAAGCACATCCGCCTGCGCCAAAACGGCCGGCTCTTGCAGCAGCTTTGCGATCAATTCAGGGCCTATGCCCGAGGGATCACCGGGGATTATACCTAGCCGCGGCCGCCTCATGCCGAGGCCTCGCCAGATCGATTAGACAGTTCTGCCAAAGCCGCCGCCACGTTTTTCTCGGCTGTGCGCAAATGATTTTGTAATGCTTCTGCGGTTGCGCGGGGATCGCGCGCTTGCAACGCGTCAACAATTTTTGAATGTTCCAACCGCGTTTCTGGCCGCCCTTCTTCGCGTTGCGAAGATAAGAAGCGCACCCGCCAAAGCCGTGCATTATAGGTTGTGTGCGTTTCAGCCAGCGCTTTGTTGCGCGCTGCCGCGACAATTGCCTCATGAAATTGCATATCAAGGCGAAAGGCTTGTAATTGCTCTTCTGCTCCGCGCGCCTCTTTAATCGAGGCATTCAGCTGCTCGATGGCGGCAATTTCGCTATCGCTTGCCTGCGCACACGCCCATTGCCCAGCCAACGCCTCCAACGCGCCTTGCACCCTGAGACAATCATTTATTTCCGCCAGGGAGGGATCCGCAACGAAAGGCCGCCGAGAATGCGTATATGAAACCAAGCCCTCATTGGCCAATAAGCGGATGGCTTCGCGCATCGGGGTTCGACTGACCCCCAGCGCTTGCGCCAAATCACGCTCGGGCAGCTGCATTCCGGGCGGCAGTTGACCAAGCAAGATCATTTCGCGCAGCTGCAGAGCCGCGTCTTCAGACAGGCTCGGGCTGCGCGCAAGCCCATCTTTTTCGATGATATTTATCAGCTTTAGGGCTGTACTCACTTTAGACTCCCCATCTTAATACAAGCGGATCTAAAGGTTTCAACAAATCGATCAAGCGGCTTTTGATCGCAGGGTGTAGCGGTTCTATCGGATGTCGGCAGTAATCTGATTTTATCACCCCACCGGCCACCATCGCAGCCTTACAGGATTGCCAGCCGCATTGCCGGTTTTCATGGTTGATCACCATCGCAACGCGCCCATAGGCGGCGGTTGCTTCCTCTATCCGCCCTGCCAGGTGATGGGTGATCACCGGTTTGATCTGATCCACGATCATTCCCGATGTCATCGAACCCGTTGCCCCGGCATCCAAATCGGCCAATAAAGTGATCGCTTCTTCACCATCAAAAGGAGCTTCAATGGCATCTCCGCCCTCGGCAATCAATGCGCGCAGCTTATTGGAGGCGCGTGGGCATTCAATCTTAAACAGCTTTACCATTTCGATTTCGCGCGCCATGCGCAGCAGTAAGGGCACCGGAAGCTCAACGCCAGATAAGGGCGCATCCTGCACCATGATCGGGATCCCAACCTCACCAACAGCGGCAAATTGTTCAAAGCTTTGCTGCGCGTTGCCTTTAAGCAACGCACCATGATAGGGAGGCATCATCATCACAATATCTGCCCCGATCTCTTTGGCAAAGCGCGCCCGTTCAACGGCGATCTTCGTTGCGAAATGGCTGATCGTCACAATGATCGGCACGCGCTCCGCAATATGCTCCGTGCATAGACGGGCCAGCGCATCACGCTCGGCATCCGATATCAAAAACTGTTCGGAAAAATTCGCCAAAATACAAATGCCATCCGCCCCTTGATCGATCAGGCAATCCAGCACCCGCTTCATGCCTTCAAAATCCACGGTCCCATCCTCAAAAAACGGAGTGGGAGCAACGGGCCATATTCCAGAATATTGGGTCATTCAAAAATCTCAAAATGCTGACTGTGTTTATCGGTTATACTAATCCCCAAGCCGGGAAGGTTATCATCCAATTGCAAATAGCCATCTTTTGCTTCCGGATCACCTTCGAAAATATAATAAAATAATTCATTACCGACTTCGACATCGAAAACCGGGAAATATTCGCTGATCGGGCAATTTGTATTTGCCATGGTCAAGTGATAATTGTGCATTTGACCCGCATGCGGGATCACCGGAATCTGATGTGCCTCTGCAATCGCGTTGATTTTCTGCGCCGCTGTAATACCGCCAACACGGTTGGTGTCATATTGCAGAACGCTGACGGCTTTCTGCTCAATCAGATCTTTACAGCCTATCACCGAATATTCATGCTCACCGCCTGAAATCGGTATAATATTCATGGCGTTTAGCTGCTTATATCCTTCAACATCATCTGCAATCACCGGTTCTTCGAGCCAACGTGGTTCAAATTTTGCCAGTTTTGGCAACATGCGTTTTGCATAATCAAGATTCCACCCCATATAGCATTCAAGCATTAAATCTACATCATAGCCCAAAACTTCGCGCAACGCCTCAACCCGTTTGATATTCTCGCGCATACCCGGCATGCCGTCTTTTGGGCCGAAACCAAACCGCGTTTTATAGGCCAAATAGCCGTTTTTTTGCGCCTCTTGCGCTTCTTTTTGCATCACCTCCACGCTGTCTGCATAAAGTTTGGAATAATAAACCGGAATTTTTTCTTTTGTCCGCCCTCCCAAAAGCTTGAACACTGGTTTTCCAACCAGTTTCCCCATCAGATCCCAAATCGCGATATCAATAGCGCTGATAGCCGTCATGCCTACGCCCTTGCGCCCCCAAGCATGGGTTGTGCGGTACATCTTTTCCCACAGATAGGCATAATCGAACGGATCCTCACCGATCACCAATGGCGCATACCACTCATCGATGGCTTTTTTGACGACGCTTGGCGCTAAGGCGGCGTTGCCGATACCGATGGTGCCATCTTCCGTTTCCACTTCGCAGGTCAGCCATTGGTGGAACCGAAACGAAGACATGGCATCGCCTTTTGTCCAAAGCGCATCCGATGCGTTGGTGCAAAAATGCCCCTGCGGCGGCACCGTTGGGCCCGTCCAATTCCAAACGCGCGTGCGCACAGATTTAATGCGAGTCATTTCAATCAGCCTTTCTTTCAGGTCCTTTGGCTCGTTTTAAAAGCCGCCAAACGGTGGGTCCAAATAAGGCCAAAGCCGTTAGGATAAAAAATAAAAGTGATAAGGGCCGGGTGAACATCAGCCACCATTTCTCATCCAGCATCACCATCGACTGCCCAAGACGTTGCTCGAGCATGCCGCCTAAAATCAACCCAATGGCAAGCGGAACGACCGAAAACCCATACATGCGCATAAAATATCCAACAACACCGGAAATCAGCGCAACCCAAACATCAAACATGGATTGATCCAGCGCATAAGCCCCCACCACAGAAAACATGAAAACACTTGGCCACAGCACCGGAATTGGGATCAGTGTAACGCGGGCAAATACACGGGCCCCGTAAAGCCCGATTACCAAAAAGAGAAGATTGACGAACAGCATCGACCAAAAAATCGCAAAGGCAAAATGCGCCTGCTCGGTGAACATAGTGGGACCAGGGCGCAAACCATGCACCAACAATCCCGCTAGGATCACCGCCGCAGTGGGCGATCCGGGAATGCCCAAAGCCAAAGTGGGCACCATTGCACCCCCGGTTGCAGAATTGTTGGCCGCTTCAGATCCTGCGATTCCTTCAGGAGCCCCTTTGCCAAATTCTTCGGGCGTTTTTGACCAGCGCTTGGCTTCATTATACCCAATCATCGAGGCTACAGTCGCGCCTTCAGCTGGTAAAATCCCAATAAATGTTCCGATCCCGCTTGAGCGTAAAATGGTTTTCCAGACGCGTTTGTAATCTTGGCGGCTGGGCAATTTAATCGCCTTCATGGTGATTTGCTCACGTCGCTCGTTTAATTTTGACGCCTGAGCCAACAATTCGGATATGCCGAACACGCCTATCATGACCGGCACAAAGCCAATGCCATCGCGCAACTCGGCTACATCAAAGGTAAAGCGCTTTACTGATGTCAGAAGGTCGGTGCCCACAGTGGCCAATAAAATGCCAAATGCCCCAGCAATCAGATTGCGTATTGGCGAGCCACCCCCCACGCTCACCAACATGGACAGCCCAAACAGGGTGAGCGCAAAATATTCAGGCGGGGCGAAATTATAGGCCGCGCGCGCCAAAATTGGGGCCGACAGCATTAAAACAGCTACGCTGAACACACCTCCAACGGTTGAAGAAATAACCGCCAATCCAAGCGCTCTGCCTGCTTCGCCGCGCACCGCCATTGGATAGCCATCAAGGCAGGTGGTTGCGCTGGCGGACGTGCCGGGCGTGTTGATTAAAATGGCTGTGATCGCGCCGGCAAATGTTGCCGAACAATAGATAGCGGTCAGCACCGAAATGGCGGCCACCGGCTCCATCGTTAACGTGAAGGGCAGCAATAAAGCCGCTCCCGTGGTTGCGTTCAAGCCCGGCAAAGCTCCGATGACAACGCCGCCCAACGTTGCGCAAACCAGCAACATCAGTAATGAAATGTCCCCTAAAGCGGTAAATCCTGCAACAAACGCCTCCATATCAACCGTACCACCAATTTGTTAAAAGACCGCGCGGAAACCGAATTCTGAACGCCAAATCAAACAGAAAAAAAATGATCGTGGGCATTGCCAACCCAACCAAAGCAATCAGGTGCCAACGCCGCTCGCCCCAGAGAATCGACAGGCCTGCCGCGAAAGCGCCCAGCGCTATGAACAGATCAATCTGGACCAATAAACAGAAGATAAAAAGCGCCAAAAATGTACCAAAGGTGGACTTATCAGCGCGCTCCTGCAGTTTAATCGGATCCAGCCAAACCATAAGCGCCGTTAGGAAAATGATAAATCCACAGATCAATTGCGGAAAATCCGAGGGCTGTATACCCCGCTTTAAAATCGGTGGCATTTTCTTAAATGTGGTTGTGAAATAAATCGCCACAAGCGCAAAAATCACAATTCCAAGCGGAACCATCCATCGGGCATAGCGCTCTGATTTTGACGTTGGCATTGACATGAAACTTTCT